>Ga0209633_10000195_pt1 | contig 74036 bp, 66 predicted proteins | sample Cruoilmetagenom1_FD_187290 | JGI IMG/M metagenome (GOLD analysis project Ga0209633, IMG submission 187290) | Oil polluted marine microbial communities from Coal Oil Point, Santa Barbara, California, USA - Sample 1 (SPAdes) (version 2) | ecosystem: Environmental > Aquatic > Marine > Oil seeps ... | reverse complement strand
CCGCGTCATGCCGCCCCAAATGCTGAAACGCATTCGCAATGTGGCTTGCGCGAATACCCGGAATATCCGTACCGACAATAATAATTGGTCCCCGCACGTCCCAATCCATAATCCGCCCCATCCGCACGCCAAGATCGCCCACCCCCTGTCCAACGCGCGGAATATGCATGGGCCACTGAGGCGACCCCAAAGCTGCGTCAGGCGCCACAGCCAGCACAGTTTCAAAACGAGGGTCACAGCGTAATCGCCGAAGCACATTGCCCATTGTCCGGCGATAAAATGCCGTCGCCCGAACCGCCCCAACATCGCGCCCGAGCCGTGTTTTCACGCCCCCCATGCGCGGCTCTTTTGCCATCACCACCAGCAATGGCCGTCCGCATGAGATTTTGAGGTGCTCCACCCTACCCATAAAGCCGCGCAATATAGTTATGCGGCACCCGGCACGAAAAAAGTACCTGACACAAGACATTGCGCATCATCCGAAACGCATACCCGTCCCGTTTGAACCGCACCGCACTGGTTACCGCCTTCGCATGCAAAGGTAATATTCGCCGACGGCGGAGACGTCGAACAAGATCAACATCCTCCATGATGGGTACTGGGCGATATCCGCCAACCTCTTTATAAAGACGCTTGGGAATGAGAAGCCCCTGATCACCATAAGGTAGCCTGAACACCGCAACTCTAAGTGCCACCAGGCGCTCCAGAAGACGCGGCTTCATCCCGATATCATCAAGCGCAAACCTGAAGACCGCAGCCCCGGACGGACGCTCGCCACAATCCACACTATCCATAAACTGCGAAGCCTCCCGCATCCATGCTTCAGACAGAACCGTATCTGCATGCAGGAAAAGCAACCACTCGCTTTTCGCAACCTTTGCCCCCTCATCAAGCTGTACACCGCGCCCCTTGGCGCTTTGGACAACCACGCACCCGGCCTCTTCCACAATCGCCAATGTGTGATCATGTGAGCCGCCATCAACAATAATCACCTCGCGCACAAGCCCCTCGACCGCCGCAGGCACCAGTGCCGTCAGCGTCGATGCCAGTGAGCGCTCCTCATTCAAGGTCGGTATAACAACAGAAATCATGGAGCGGACTATAAACATTCCCGGCTCAGCGGAAAAGCTGCATTACAGCAAAATAAATGTTCCTATATTGTTCCCGTTCCTGTAGAGTAATTTGATGGCCGATATTGACCACATAATCCAACCCAACCGCCGTCGTGGACGCGGTGCGGTTTCCAATGTCACCGGCCGATACGAGAACCTTTCCCGCGAATGCACAGATGATGGATGGGACGGCGCAAATGAGCTTCCTCCCTTCAAAACCCATATCCAGCAGGAACGCGCCAAATCTATCATCTCGACAAACAATTCCCCAGACCTCAACTTCAGCCGTTCAATCAATATGTACCGGGGATGCGAGCACGGGTGCTCTTATTGTTATGCCCGCCCCAGCCATTCCTATATGGGGCTCTCGCCGGGACTTGATTTCGAGACAAAGCTTTTCGCAAAAACCAACGCCGTTGAACTGCTCGAGCGCGAACTTGCCAAAAAATCCTACAAGCCTGAACACATAGCACTCGGCACCAACACCGATCCCTATCAGCCCATTGAGCGCCAGTATAAACTGACGCGCGGAATCCTGGAGCTTCTCGACCGGGTCAACCACCCTGTAGCCATCCTGACCAAATCAGCACTTATCACCCGCGATATTGATATCTTGTCAAACATGGCAAAACGCGGATTGGTCAAAGCAGCCATATCCGTGACCAGTCTCGACAACATAACGTCACGCAAAATGGAACCCCGCGCGAGCGCACCCCATAAGCGTCTCGAAGCCTTGCGCCAATTGAGCGACGCCGGCATCCCGACCACAGCCATGGTCGCCCCTGTCATCCCTGCCCTTAATGATTTTGAGATCGAATCCATACTGGAAGCCTTAAAAGACACAGGCGCAAGCAACGCCGGATATATTCTCCTGCGTCTACCGCTCGAGCTCAAACAGCTTTTCCGCGAATGGCTGGAGGCTGAATTCCCCGACCGTGCATCCCATGTCATCAATCTCTTGCGGTCCATGCATGGTGGCCAGGACTACCGGTCGGACTGGGGGCTGAGACGCGCCGGTTCCGGCCCCTATGCTGAACAAATCGCCACGAGGTTCAGGATCAAGCGCAAACGACTGGGATTCACTCAAGATAAAACTGAGCTAAGACTCGATCTCTTTAAGCCCCCCACACCCAGAGGCGGACAATATAAACTAATCTAACCATGAATACTCCTCAAACGGATCAACTTGTGGCATTCTTTATTCATGGTGATAAAGAAATCAAAATCGACGCCGGATTTCTCGCTTGAGGAAAAGTGGAGAGACATTACCGGCGGCATGGTCGCGGGCATTGATGAGGCGGGGCGAGGCCCGTGGGCAGGCCCCGTGGCGGCTGCAGCCGTTATACTTGACCCCGACAACATACCGGACGGCCTGAACGATTCAAAAAAGCTGAGCGAAAATAAGCGCGAAGATTTGTTCGAAAAAATCATCGAAACCAGCATGGTTGGCGTTGCACTTGCCCAACCTTGCCAGATCGACAGCCTTAACATATTAGGCGCCACCCTTTGGTCCATGCAAATGGCGGTCTCACATCTAGCGCAAGTGCCGGACGCCGCCCTCATTGACGGCAATCAGCGTCCCGATCTTACCTGCCCAATGGAAACCATCATTAAAGGCGACGCAAAATGCCTCTCAATTGCAGCCGCCTCCATCATCGCCAAAGTAACCCGCGACCGCATCATGCGCGACCTCGATACGAATTTCCCCGAATATGGCTGGGCACGCAATAAAGGTTACGGCACCCATGAACATGCTCACGCGCTTGCCAAATTCGGCGTAACACCGCATCACCGCAAATCCTTCGCCCCCATAAGGCGCGCAATAGAAGCGAATGTCGGATCTAAAACCAGCTGAATAAATTTAATAACTTATGCCTTTTAATTCTCTTGGTTTTGTGATTCCATGGCCCTCGTTAGGTCATAAATCAATGCCCGTCTTAACCCCTTTTCCAAACTCTTTCACGGAGGCCACAGGTTTTTCTGGCGCTCCCGAGTGAGCCCGGGTTATGACTATGAGACAGGCAAGCGATTACCTGAAGATGGTGCGAGTTGAGTGTAAGTGACTGGTCACAGTGAGTATTTGTAAAATGGGTCTGCGTAAAAAATCTACCGCCACCAAACCGGCATCTGCAAAGTCGGCAGTCAAGTCGGTTAAAACCAATCAGGTCCTGATCGGCGAATGCGTAGAAGTGCTCCGCAAAATGCCGGACGCCTGCATCGATCTTATTTTCGCCGACCCGCCCTATAACCTGCAGCTTGATGGCGAACTTTTGCGCCCCAATAATTCCCGCGTCGATGGCGTCGATCAGGACTGGGACAAATTCTCAACCTTCAAGGCCTATGATGAATTTAGCCACGCATGGCTAACCGAATGCCAGCGCGTGCTAAAGCCCGGCGGTGCGATCTGGGTCATCGGCTCTTATCACAATATCTTTCGCCTCGGCACAGCCCTGCAGGATCAGGGCTTCTGGATCCTCAACGACGTGATCTGGCGCAAAACAAATCCGATGCCGAACTTCCGAGGCCGTCGCTTCACCAACGCTCACGAAACCCTCATCTGGGCCAGCAAAAATCAAGGCGCGCGCTACACATTCAATTATGAGAGCATGAAGGCATTTAACGACGACCTCCAGATGCGCTCTGACTGGCATCTGCCAATCTGTGCCGGTCCAGAACGGTTGAAAAACGAAGACGGCAAAAAAGCGCACCCGACTCAAAAGCCCGAAAGCCTCCTCCACCGCATCATTCTCGCCACCACCAATCAGGGCGATGTCGTCCTCGACCCATTTTTTGGCACAGGCACAACAGGTGCGGTTGCCAAGCGATTGGGGCGCAAATGGATCGGCGTTGAGCGCGAACTCGACTATGCAAAAGTCGCCATGAGCCGCATTAAAAAAGTTAAACCACTAGGCCCCTCAGCCCTTGAGACAACACCGAGTAAACGCAACGCGCCGCGTGTTCCCTTCGGCACTATTGTCGAACTTGGCCTCCTTGAGCCCGGCACCACGCTTTACGATCCAAAAGCCAAAATCGAAGCCGAAATCCGCGCCGACGGCACCCTCAATCATGACGGCGTCCAGGGCTCAATCCATAAGATGGGCGCCACCGTTCAGGGCCGCGCAGCGTGCAATGGCTGGACGTTCTGGCATTTCAAGGCGGACGGGAAATATAAGCCGATCGACCTTCTGCGTACCCAGGCGCGCATTGAGCTCGGCCTGACAACGCCCGGCGCTCAAAGCACCTAAACATCAATCCTACTCGCTCAAACCATGCGCCAATATTTTCCGCATCACGCTAGGCAATGCCTGAGCATCAAGCGCATCACGCTTGACCCAGCGGCAGCTGTTCGGCTCAGCCCATAAATTTAGCGATGAGCTCAACGGCACCACCGCCCGGTAAACCAGAAGTTCAAGCTTGAAATGGGTAAATGTATGAACCACCGTTCCCGGAACCGGCCACCAGTCGCCCTTAACAGGCACTTCACGCATAGCCTCATCCCCGCCAATCCAGTCCTCAACCCAGTCCGTTGACGGCACCTCGGTCATGCCCGACAGCAATCCCGACTGAGGACGCTTGCGAAGAAGAACCTTGCCGTCTTCGCGCAGCGCCAAAAACGCAATCCCCCGCCTGACCGGCCGCTCGGGCTTGGGCGCGCGCATCGGCAACCGATCGGCAATACCCCGAGCCTGCCCCTCGCAATGGGCCTCAAGCGGGCAGATAAGACAGGACGGTCGCTTCGGCGTACAGATCGTAGCGCCAAGATCCATCATCGCCTGCGCATAATCACCAGGCCGCCGCATCGGCGTCAGCGTTTCTGCGAGCTCTTTGAGCTCTTTCTTGGCCTTTGGCAATAACGTCTCAACCGCAAAAAGTCGCGCCACCACCCGTTCAAAATTGCCATCCATCGGCGTCGCGCGAAGCCCAAATGCAATCGCTGCAATCGCCGCCGCCGTATAAGGCCCAACACCAGGGAGTGTTCGCAAGACCTCTTCATCGCTCGGAAATTTACCATCAAAATCAGCCACAATCACTTGCGCACATTTGCGCAAATTATGCGCGCGACTGTAATAACCAAGCCCCGCCCACGCAGCCAACAACTCCTCCTCAGGCGCCTGCGCCAGTTTTTCAACCGTCGGCCATGTCCTTGTGAATTTCTCAAAATAGGGAATGACCGCATTAACGGTGGTTTGCTGGAGCATAATCTCCGAAAGCCAGACACGGTAGGGGTCAGCGATCACCTCTCCCTTGACACGCCAAGGCAGCTCGCGGCCCTGAACATCGTACCACTCTATCAAGAGATCAGGCACCCGTGTCATATCCACCACATTATCAGGCTCATGAGAATCCATAGCAACAGCGCTCACCTTATGTCCCCCAAATTCCAGCGAATCATTTAATATAACTTAGGTAGTGTTGCGTTGCGTTGAAACTAATTGCTTGGCAATGCGGAGAAAAACAGTTGAAAACCACAAATGCCAAAAGAGCCGCGGCAAATCAAACCCACAAGGTAGCGCCCAAAAGAGCACCAAAACAGGCCGCATCCCGACATTTTGGCGGGCCACGCACCCTGTCCGCTTTCATCCCAAAGCTCACCAACAAGGCGTTTGAAAAACACGGTTTTCCGGTATCAGCCCTACTCATGGAATGGGCAGAAATCGCAGGGCCCGATCTCGCGACCTTCACTCGTCCTGAAAAACTTACCTGGCCACGCCGCCCACGCAATGACCTGCCAGAGCATGAGCAAACCAATTATCCGAGCAAACAAAGCGGAGGTGCCACCCTTATATTGCGCGTCGATGGCCCCCGCGCCATTGAGGTCCAGCATAGTGCCACTCAGATCAAAGAACAGATCAACGCCTATTTTGGCTACAATGCCGTAACAGAATTGCGTTTCTTGCAAGCTCCCATCACCAATGAGCTCCCCCGCAATACCGCAACACCCAAGTCTAAAGCACCAAACGCGGCCAAGCCCACAAAGGTCGTCGTGTCGGCGCCAGAAAAGATCCAGCCCGGCTCAAAACTCGAGGCAACCCTTGCTCGACTGGCAAAAAACCTCGACTTGGCTGACTAAATAGTCACTCAATTTGCCTTAGACCTGCTCCAATCCCACATTAAACAATAAGATGAATATCTTATAAAAACCCAGGATTTGAGGTTTTGAGCAGGAAGTCCGAAATCGAGAACCCGATAATATGCAAAATGTTTGAGGATCAGAGATAAGGAATGACGCACTCAAAAGCCAAAGATTGAGTTTTAACGTGCTTTTTACTGGACTGACCGCCAATCCTCGGCATAGTGCTTCGGGATTGAGAGAAAAGCTGCGTCTGCTATGTTATTGGACATAGGAGCAGCAAAATTATTGATGAGGATTAAAATGGTCTCGAACCGGACGATGTGGATTATAGGCGGCGCAATTGTCGCCATTTGGGGTATTGGCACATTCTACATGTCGGCATCACCAAACGGCGCACCCGATCAGGCACAAGCCCAGCGCGCACCACAAAAAGCTGAATATCCAGTTGCAGAACTGATGAAACCAGGTCCTCTGCCGGAAATCAGCCTTGGCTCAAAAGACGCCCCCGTCACCATCATTGAATATTCCTCAATGACCTGCCCTCATTGCGCCACCTTTCACGAAAAAAGCCTGCCAGAATTAAAGGCCAAATACATCGACACGGGCAAAGTTCGTTATATCATCCGCGAATTTCCCCTCGACAATCTCGCAGCAGCTGCATTCATGTTGGCCCGTTGCGCAGGCCCCAAGAAAACCCTGCCAATGATCGAGCTTCTCTATGCCCAACAGAAAGAATGGGCGTTTGTAGAGGGCAGTCCCCTGCCTGCATTACGTAAAATCACCAAAGTGAACGCTGGCATCGATAAAAAGGCGTTTGACGCCTGCCTCTCTGATCAAAAAACTCTGGATAAGGTGCTTGCAATCAGAAAACGCGGCGGTCAGGAGTTCGGCGTCAGCTCAACCCCCACTTTCTTCGTCGACGGCACAGTGCTGAAAGGCGGCCATTCATTGGCGGACTTCGAAAAAGTCATGGAAGCGAACCTTAAAAAATAAGCGCCAAAAAAAGTGTCAAATAATGGAGCGGCGGATATCTAAAGCCGCCCTCCGTTATAATTCGCGGCAAAAAGATATGTAGCCCAGTGTAAAGGTCCTCATGAAAATCAAGCCATATATTCTCATGGGCCTCATCATCTTGCTCCCGGCACTTCTCGGCCTGACCGCATGTGGATTAAACAGCGAATTACCGACCGACGCCAGCGCCAATAAAAAGGGCGGACTGCAACTCAACAATGTCTTTGGCGACAGCTTTACAGGCAGCGACAATGACGGCAAACCGGAAAAAATTCTCAATCCAACCATTGCCGACATCATGAAAACCGGCCCCCTGGGTGACCGCTCAATGGGCAGCGAAAACGCCCCGGTTACAATCATAGAGTACGCCTCCCTCACCTGCCGTTTTTGCAAAAAATTTCATCAAGAAACATTTCCCGTTCTCAAACGCGAATATATCGACAAGGGTAAAGTCCGCCTGATCCTGCGTGAATTTCCCATCGGTAGAACCTCCGGCACAGCGTGGATAATCACCCGTTGCGCAGACCCATCCAAATATTTCCGCCTTTATGGCGAATATCTCAAACTCCAGCACCTCTGGGTCTCACAGGAAATCAGACACGAGCCCATTTTCAAGGTCGCATCAAAACTGGGGATGAGCCGCGAAAAATTCAACAAATGCCTAAAGAATCAATCAATTATCGATGGCTTAACTTGGGTAAAAGAACGCGGACGTGCATTGGGCGTATTTGGCACGCCAAGCTTCTTCATAAATGGAGAGCGAGTACCAAAAATCATCTCAACCAACGAGTTGCGTCAAAAACTGGATAGATTGCTGGCTAAATCGGGCTGATCTAGTCACACGGATGGTTTGGGCGGGGGAGAAAAGCGCCGCACATAGTCTTGTTAGGACACAATCGTCCAGGTCAGAATTAATTTGAATAACGATCTTCCCCGCCATGTTCATCCATTAGTAAAATTCTATCGGGTGGACAGGGCGAGGGAGATCGAAGTCGGGTCAAAAAAAAGGGGACACACGCTTGCAGATCAAGCGATTAAAATTACACGGATTTAAATCCTTCGTCGACCCAACCGAACTCGTTATCGAGCCCGGCCTGACAGGCGTGGTTGGCCCCAACGGCTGCGGCAAGTCCAACCTTCTCGAAGCCTTAAGATGGGTCATGGGTGAGACCTCATATAAATCCATGCGCGCCTCCTCCATGGCAGATGTCATCTTTTCAGGCACCGACCACCGCCCATCACGAAACGCCGCCGAAGTCACAATTTATCTCGACAACTCCAAACGCACCGCCCCGGCCGAATTTAACGATCACGACGAAGTTGAAATATCCCGCCACATACAAATTGACGAAGGCTCAAGCTACCGCGTCAACGGTCGCGAAGTACGCGCTCGGGATGTGAAACTGCTATTCGAAGACGCGGCAACCGGTGCGCGTTCTCACGCTCTCGTAAGGCAGGGCCAAATCGGCGAAATCGTCAACTCCAAGCCCCAGGCTCGCCGCCGTATTCTTGAGGACGCCGCAGGCATTGCCGGTCTGCATTCCCGTCGCCACGAGGCCGAAATGCGCCTCAAGGGTGCGGACAATAATCTGGCACGCCTCAACGACCTGATGGGCCAGCTCTCAACGCAGGTCAACAGCCTCAAACGCCAGGCACGTCAGGCAAAAAAATACAAAGAGCTGTCAACTGATATCAAACGATCCGATGCCCTGATAAATTATTTGAGCTGGACAGCACTCTGCCAGACAGTTGAACGTGAAGAGATCAATTTACGCAACACATTGAGCGTCGTGGTCGAGGCCACCACATCCGAATCCACGGCTATTCGGGCACAGGCAGACGCTGTCGTAAAAATCAAACCACTTCGCGAAGAAGAGGCCAAACGCGCAGCAGGTCTACAGCGTCTCAAAATCGAGGAAGAAACACTCATTCGCGAAAAAGACGCCGCAGACCAAAGCAAGGTCGAGCTCATGGCACGCGTAGAAGGTTTGAAAAAAGACATTGAGCGCGAGCTCGAACGCGCAGGTGAAGCCCGGGATATCCTGCAAAAACTGGAACGCGAAGAAGACGACCTGAAAACCGAACAGCAGAATTTTCAATCAAATGAATCAGATGCTGTCTCCGCTCGCGACATCGCAAAATCTAATCTCGAAAAAATCGAACAAACCTATTCTCAAGACACTCAGGCCTTTGCCGAACTGAAAGCTGAACACAACAGGCTTAACGCAGCCGTAACCGAGCAACGTGGCCTAACGGAAGATTTGAAAAATCAGCTTGCCCAAATAAACCGCCAAACGGATGAGCTCTCGACCAATAATAGTGACAAGCACTCCCTGGCCGAGCTTGAGACATCAATTGAAGCCCTCCTCACTCATGCCTCTGGTCTTGAAAACAAGGTTCAGAAAGCAGAAACCCACGTACTCGAAACAAGAGCCGAAGCCGATCAGATCCGAGAGGATTTCGGTGATGCAAAAATGAATCTGCAGCAATACTCAACCGAGATCCAGACCTTGACCAAAGTCCTGCAGGTTGAAAAAGATCCCGATTTCCCACCGGTCCTTGATATGATCAAGGTTGATGCGGGATATGAAACAGCACTGGGTGCCGCCCTCGGCGATGACCTTGAGGCCAGCACCAATGCGGACGCACCTGCGTCCTGGCGAAAGGCTGGCGACCCGACGATCACTCAATCCCTGCCCATTGGCGCAACTCCCCTTATCAATGTGGTGAGCGCTCCTGATGAAATCAGTCTGCGTCTTAGCCAGATAGGCATCATCGATAAGAACCTCGGAGAAAAACTGCAAAGCGAACTCAAGCCCGGGCAGCGTCTGGTTTCCAAAGAAGGAGATTTGTGGCGATGGGACGGCTTCACAGCCCACGCCGACGCGCCCCTGCCTGCAGCCATTCGCCTGGTAGAAAAAAACCGCCTGTCAGAACTTAAAAAAACCGAAATGGCGGCTCGCGAGAAAATGGCAGCGCTTGAGAGCAAAAACACCCATTTCAAATTTGAATTGCGCGACGCCGAAGACACGCTGAGCGAATTGCGCCTGAATTGGCGAGCCGCACTCACCAAACATTCAAATGCCAAAGAAGAGCTTGCAAAAGGTGAACGCGCCGCCCGCGAGATCAACGAGAAACTTGCCGCCATGACAGAAGCTGGCATGATGATCGGCCGTAATCTCCACATCGCATCCGAGCGTCACGCTCTGGCCCAAAAAGACCAGACCGCACTCGCCCCCATAGATGATGTACAGAATAAACTCAACGCCACGTCACAAGTCCTGACAGAAACCAGAAACGGATTTTACCGGGCGCAAACGACGCTTAACCAGCTCCAGCAGCACGCCCGCAACACCGAATCCCGACTGGAGGCAATCGCAGCTGAGCGTCAGCAATGGTCAAGGCGCCAGACAAATTCCGAAGAACAGAACACATCATTGACAAAGCGCCTGGAAGAAGCCCTGGGAGCGCAGGAGAAGGTGAATGCCCGGCCTGACGAAATTCGCGAAACCCGCGAACGGTTGATGACCGAATTGCAAAAATCCGAAGAAGCCAGAAAACACGCCGCTGACGAGCTGGCAACGGCAGAAAACAACCTCAAATCCTGTGAGACTGACCTGCGCGCCATTCAATCGACATTAACACAGGCACGGGAAAACAAGGCCCGCACCGAGGCACATCTTGAAGGTGCTCGCGAACGGCGTTCCGAGCAATCCCGCATCATCCGAGAAAATCTGGAATGTGCGCCAGAAGATTGCCTCGCCCTCGCCGAACTCGACGAAGGGGCCGACTTGCCAGAACTCACCCTGGTCGAACGAAAACTACAAAGCCTCAAATCGGAAAGAGACCGCCTTGGCGGCGTCAATTTACGCGCCGAAGAAGAGCTGGCCGAGATCAACAATCAGTTTGATGATGTCGATGCCGAACGGGTCGACCTTGAAGCTGCCATAACCAAGCTGAGAACCGGCATATCGCAACTCAATTCAGAGGGACGCAAACGCCTCCTTGAAGCATTTGATGAAGTTAATGTGCATTTCAAGAAGCTGTTCACCACGCTTTTCGGTGGCGGCACGGCAGAACTGCAATTAATCGAATCCGATGACCCACTTGAAGCTGGGCTTGAAATTATGGCTCGTCCACCCGGCAAAAAACCAAACGTCATGAGTCTCTTGTCTGGTGGCGAACAGGCACTCACCGCCATGTCGCTGATTTTTGCGGTATTCCTCACCAATCCATCACCCATATGCGTTCTTGATGAGGTCGACGCCCCCCTCGATGACGCCAATGTAGACCGCTACTGTGCCATGATCGAGGAAATGGCGCGCTCCACCGACACCCGCTTTCTCATCATCACCCATCATCCCGCCACCATGGCCCGGATGCGCCGCCTTTTTGGCGTCACCATGGCCGAGCGAGGTATCAGCCAACTGGTCTCTGTAGACCTGCAAACGGCCGAAAAATTTCTCGATGCGGTTTAATATATTCCCCAAACGAACAACCACCACACTCAACCAATGTCTAAGTTCTAAGGGCGCAATTTATAGCGCCTAAGGGAAGTTTTTCAGCTATTAATCAACCCAGACGAATATTGGGTGTTTCCTTGACTTGAAGCCGTGTGCGAACTATCGTTTCGCGAATTTCAAGTGTGCTGAATTTCTAGTATTCACAAACGGAAATGACACCTTCCAATGACAGACAAGTCTGAAAAATCTGCCAATCCTCAAGGTCGAATAAGTGCCGGGGACCGGGCCGAATTTAAAGATAGACTATCCAAATTGGATGATAAGATAGACGACGCTCAGGGGCGCCGACCAGAACCGGAACCAGACACCGGTAGTGGGAAGGCAATGGGTTACGGCTTAAGGATGGCAACCGATATTATCGCAGCCATCCTTGTTGGAGCAGCAATCGGATGGTATCTCGACAAATGGCTCGGGACCAAACCAATATTGCTGTTGATATTTATCGCATTGGGCTTGGCTGCAGGTGTGCGAAATGTGATCCGAACCTACCGCATAATGGCGGAAGAATTTGGAACGAATACCGGAACGGATCTGGATGATCTTTCAGACCCGAATACGACTAATGACGATGAAGATCGGGTTTGACCAAAGCCCAGATCAGTTTTATTGAACTAATTAAATTTTCTTCGGATGGCCAAGGGGGGTCAGAGTGGCAAGTGAACAAGCAGGCGGACACGGCGCGGAAGGCGCAGGTGCCCACGGTCCAATGCATCAGTTTGAAATCGAACGGCACCTGCCGCTCGAAATTTTCGGCATAGATGCATCCTTTACCAATTCTTCCCTATTTATGGTGATCGCCGCACTCGGTGTATCTGCATTCTTTCTCATGTCCACGAGCGGACGTTCGCTTGTGCCTGGACGGCTGCAATCATTGGCGGAAATTTCCTATGAATTCGTCGCCAATATGGTTCGCGAGAATGTTGGAACAGCTGGAATGAAATATTTTCCGTTTGTCTTCACACTGTTTATCTTCATTCTTGCCTGTAACATGCTGGGCATGATCCCGTACACGTTCACCGTCACCAGCCATATTATCGTAACTTTTGCCATGGCCCTCGTCGTATTTATCGGGGTCACAATCGTTGGTTTTGCAAAACACGGTATTGGCTTTCTGAAGTTTTTCGTCCCCTCCGGGGTACCGGCAATTCTGTTGCCACTTCTCGTCGTTATTGAGGTTATTTCATACCTTACCCGACCCATAAGCCTCTCAGTCCGTCTCTTTGCCAACATGATGGCGGGACACACCATGCTGAAGGTTTTCGGCGGCTTCGTTGTAGCCCTTGGTGCTGCTGGCATCGCGCCACTGGCTTTCATGGTCGCATTCACAGGTCTGGAATTCCTGGTGGCATTCCTGCAGGCATACGTCTTTGCCATCCTCACATGCATTTACCTCAACGACGCGATAAACATGCATTAGAATTACGAACAACAGAGTTAAACCATTAGAATTTTATAAGGAGAACTTAAAATGGAAGTAGAAGCAGCAAGATTCATCGGCGCAGGCCTGGCCTCAATCGCACTCGTTGGTGCAGGCATTGGCATCGGCACAATCTTTGGCAATTACCTTTCAGGCGCGCTTCGTAACCCATCAGCCGCTAAAGGCCAGTTCGCCAACCTTCTTTTGGGCTTTGCGCTTGCAGAAGCCACCGGCCTCTTCGGTCTGGTTATCGCCTTTATCATCCTGTTTGGCTAAGCCACACAAACTAATATTGAGCGCCTCCCAATGGTCGGAAAACCATATGGCTGATTGGGGGGCCTCAAATTGCAAATATTAATATGACAAAAGTCAGCCCGCTTTATTGAGCCAAACCCAGAGGGTCTAACGACAATGCCACAATTTAATTTTCACGATTGGGCCCCACAACTTGTTTGGCTGGCCATCACATTTATCGGACTGTATTTAGTCATGGCGCGCATGGCATTGCCGCGCATCGCCAATGTCATTGAAGAACGTGGCAACCGCATTCAACGCGATCTTGACGAAGCTGAACGTCTCAAAAAACAAACTGAGGATGCGATCGCATCCTACGAAGAGGCACTCGCAGCAGCACGCACCAAGGCGCATGGCATTGCTCATGAAACACGCGAAAAGTTAAGCGCCGAGATTGCAGAAGAACAGGCGGGCGTCGAGAAAACAATAGCTGACTCAATGGCAGTAGCAGAACAAAAAATTCTCAAAGCAAAAAACGATGCCATGGAACATGTCAACGAAGTTGCAACCGATACTGCATCCGCACTTGTCGAAAAACTGATCGGACAAAAACCTGACGAAGCCGACGTTAAAAAGGCCGTAAAGGCACTTGGCTGATTATAAACCCGGCCTAAACACACGGACCGATAAAACAATTTCTTTGTCTGAGGACATATAGATGAACTTTCTTTCAACACCGGAATTCTGGGTTGCCGTTTCATTTTTTTTATTCATGGGTTTGATCACCTATTACAAGCTGCCCGCTCAACTGGGTTCAGCACTGGATAAGCGCGCCCTTGATATCCGCACCGAGCTCGATGAAGCACGCAAATTGCGCGAAGAAGCCCAGGCGATCCTGGCAGATTACAAGCAGCGTCAGCACGAAGCCGACGAAGAAGCCGAAAAAATCATCGCTCAGGCAAAACGTGAAGCCGAGGCTCTGGGTGAAGAAACCAAGATTAAGCTCAAAGACAGTCTCGAGCGCCGCACAAAACTGGCCGAAGACAAGATAGCCCAGGCCGAAGCTCAGGCAATCGGTGAGGTGCGCTCAACTGCCGTCGAATTAGCTGTACAGTCAGCAAAACAAATCATGGGTGACAAGGTCGATGCATCCCTGTCAGACAAGCTGATCAGCTCCAGCATCTCCGACCTTAAGTCAAAATTGAACTAGAGAATTTTCAGGATAATGCCTGCCCCTGACACTAACTGTCCGGAGGCAGGAGGGGGGAACCGATTTGCGACCAGTCGCCGGTTCGAAAATACGACATATAAAAAGGCGCGACCTTCGAAAGAGGGGCGCGCCTTTATTCATTAAATAATCGAACACATCAGCCTACTCGGCAGCCAGCGCCTCACGCTCATCACCAACCCAGCGAAGAACCGGCTTGCGCGCGGCCAGGGTCTCATCAAGACGCCGTCTGGGCGTATGAATGGGAGCCGCCTGCAACTCCGCCGCCCCATCGCCCGAAGCCCGCTCACAAATATCCCTGAGCGTATCAATAAACTGATCCAGCGTTGCGCGAGATTCAGATTCCGTAGGCTCAATTAACATCGCCCCGTGAGCCACCAGTGGGAAATACACCGTCATCGGATGAAACCCTTCATCAATCAGCGCCTTGGCGACATCAAGCGTACTGGCATCACTATCTTTCAGGCTTGAATCGTCAAACAAGACCTCATGCATGCAGATTTTGTCACCAAACGGCTGGTTGAGAACATCCCGAAGTCTCACCCGCATATAATTAGCATTCAGCACCGCGTCCTCTGACGCCTGCCTGATGCCGTCAATTCCATGACTAAGCATATAACTGAGCGCCCGGACAAACATGCCCATCTGCCCGTGAAACGCCGTCAGGCGACCAAATGCGTCAGCCTTAAGGCCTTGCGCACCGTGCCCCTCATCAAGACGCAGGATGTCACCATCCCGTTTAACTGCCGGATAGGGCGCAAATGGTGCCAGCGCTTCCGAAAAAACAACCGGCCCCGAACCAGGACCACCACCACCATGTGGCGTCGAAAACGTCTTGTGCAGATTAATATGCATGGCATCGATGCCAAGATCTCCCGGCCGAACCCGACCGGCGATGGCGTTTAAATTGGCGCCGTCACAATAAAAATAGGCACCAGCCTTATGAACCGCCTCGGCAATTTCAACGATCTCAGGTTCAAACAACCCGCACGTATTCGGATTGGTCAACATAATGCCGGCAACATCATCATCAAGTGCGGCCTTTACCGCCTCAACGCTCATCAACCCGTCATCACCAGAGGCCACCGAACGCACCTTATATCCAAGAAGTGCTGCCGTCGCAGGATTGGTGCCGTGTGCTGATTCAGGCACGACAATGACCGAACGCGCCCCCTCACCCCGCGCCTCAAGTGCCGCCTTAATCGCGATCATGCCACAAAGCTCACCATGAGCCCCGGCTTTTGGACTAAGCGTAACACCCGGCATACCGGTAATTTCCATCAGCCAATGCGAGAGCGTCTCCATCAACTCCAAAGCTCCCTGCACTGTCTGCTCAGGTTGCAATGGATGAAGTGCTGCAAATCCCGGCAATCGCGCGAGTTTCTCATTAAGACGCGGATTATGCTTCATCGTGCACGATCCCAAAGGATAGATGCCCGCATCAATCGAATAGTTCATCTTCGATAGCCGCACATAGTGCCGCATCACCTCGGGCTCGCTAAGACCCGGCAAACCGATAGGGGCAGATCGCGCCAATTCGCCGAGATTACCATCTGGCTGGTCATCAAAATCATCGAAATCGACACCGCATTGATCTATTGAACCAAGTTCAAAAATCAAGGCTTCTTCTGCCTGCAATCCTTTATTGCCAGTGAATGTATCTCTCGCGAATTCACCACTCACCTTAGGCGTCGTTGGCCGTCCTTCACGGTTCATCATGAGAGTACTCCCTCTAACCCGGCACAAAGGCGGTCCATATCACCATCACTCACCGTTTCCGTCACCGCCAAAACAATCAGGTTTTTAAATTGTGCATGGTCTGGCAATAACCGCGATACAGCAAGCCCCGCCAATATGCCCTGATCGGCCAGTTTATTGATAACCTGGCCGGCATCTTTGGGAACACTGATCGTGAATTCATTAAAATAACGGTCCGTAACCAGATCAACGCCTTCAATCTCAGCGAGACGTGTAGCCAATTTAACCGCGCGAGTGTGATTAATCCGCGCAAGCTTGCGCAATCCTTTTTCACCAAGCAGCGTCAGGTGAATTGTAAAGGCGAGGCTGCAGAGCCCCGAATTGGTGCAAATATTACTGGTCGCCTTTTCGCGCCTGATATGTTGCTCCCGCGCCGACAACGTCAGCACAAACCCGCGCTGACCGTTTTGATCGACCGTCTGGCCTGAAACCCGCCCCGGCATCTGCCGCAGGAATTTCTTCCGGGTTGCCAATAGTCCCACATATGGCCCACCAAAATTGAGACCATTTCCCAAAGACTGCCCTTCACCGACAACGATATCAGCGCCCATCTCACCCGGTGATCTCATAGCGCCCAGTGAGATAATCTCCGTAACCACAACAATCATCAGCGCGCCCTTGGCGTGAGCAGCATCTGCGATATCTTGCAGGTCATGAATACCGCCAAAAAAGTCGGGATTTTGAACAACAACGCATGACGTCTCATCATCAATGGCGTCAATTATTGTTGCAGCTAGCTGCGGTCCAGGCGCGAGCTCATTGAGCGCCGTCTCCGAATATTTTGCAATTGTCCGCAGCACCTCCGTGTATTGCGGGTGCAAACCACCCGAAACAACCGCCTTCTCGCGCCGGGTTAGCCTGTGCGCCATCAACACCGCCTCAGCAGTCGCAGTCGAGCCGTCATACATTGAAGCATTGGCGATTTCCATGCCGGTCAGCATGGCAACCTGACTTTGAAACTCATAAAGATACTGCAAAGTACCCTGCGACACTTCCGGCTGATAAGGCGTGTATGAAGTCAAAAACTCCGAACGCTGAATAATATGATCGACGCTGGACGGCACATGATGGTGATAAGCACCGCCGCCGACAAAAAACGGCGCATCCTCAGCGCTCAGGTTTTTTTTCGCCATATCCGAAACAATCCGCTCCACACCCATCTCACTGGTATGATGTGCGAGATCAGGAAGCTCGCTCAGACGCACGGAAGAAGGCACATCGGCAAACAAATCATCGACCGATTTAACGCCAATTTCCGCCAGCATGGAGCGACGGTCGGCATCGGAATGTGGCAAATAGCGCATCAGGCCAGCCCCTCAACATAAGCAGAATATTCATCAGCACTCATCAGCTTTTCAAGCTCATCATTGTCAGAGATTTTAAGCTTGATGAACCACGCCCCATCCTCCGGGGTCTCATTCACGAGTGCAGGATTATCATTGAGATCCTCATTGGTCTCAACAACCTCGCCACTAATCGGCGAATAAATCTCACTTGCGGCTTTGACCGATTCAACAACCGCCGCCTCGTCGCCCAATTCAAAAGCTTTCCCCACATCTGGCAGCTCCACATAGACGATATCGCCAAGCTGTTCCTGCGCGTAGTTGGAAATTCCAACAACTCCCAAATCTCCCTCAACCCGGATATATTCATGATCTTTCGTGTAATAAATGGACACCTGTCTATTCCCTGTCTTGATTGCAAGTATAAAACACTAATTCCCTGTCAGACCGCATCTCAGGTCTTTTTCGTCTTATAATATCGGTGGGCAACGAATGGCATGTCAACGACTTCTGCCTCAAGCGACTTGCCCCGCACCCGAAGTGCTACCTTGGTTCCCACAGCCTCAAATCCACGATCCACATACCCCATGGCAATCGGCCGCCCTAGCGACGGCGAAAACCCACCAGATGTAATCCGCCCGATAATATTCTCACTCAAATCCAATATCTCAACACCCTCGCGTGCCGGTGCACGCCCCAAAGGCTGAATGCCAACAAGATAGCGTCCAGGTCCATCAGCCAATTCAGCCAACACCCGCTCGCTCCCGCGAAACCCACCGCTTTCACGACGACGTTTGCCAATCGACCAGTTAAGCCCGGCTTCAACCGGACTGCTTGCTATATCAATATCGTGACCATAAAGGCAAAGCCCCGCTTCAAGCCTGAGGCTGTCGCGCGCACCCAGACCACAAAACTCAACCCCGCTATGGGCGAGCAATGCCCTCGCCAGTTTAATGCTTTGATCCCCGCGGCAGGAAAGCTCAAATCCATCTTCCCCCGTATAACCACAACGACTAATCCACACATCACCAAATTCGGCGTGGGTTTTCTTATCAATCGACATAAATTTCTGTGCTGCAATTCCGGGAAACAATGTTTCTAAAACCTCAGAAGACTTCGGCCCCTGCAATGCCATGAGCGCTTGTTCACCAAGCACCTGCACTTCTCCCCCTTCACCCAGCGTCGAACGGATATGGTCTAAATCAACATCTTTGCGCGCACCATTCACAACAAGGAAGAGCCAGTCACGGCCACCTTCCTCTCCGACCCGGCTAACCATCAGATCGTCAATAATACCGCCATCAGCGTTCAATAGCTGGGTGTAGCGCATCCGGCCAGGTTTAAGCCCTTTGATATTCCCGGGCACGAGCGCTTCAAATTGCTCGGCCACATCGCCCACGCTTGAAACAAGAAACTGCCCCATATGCGAGACATCAAAAAGCCCGGCATCGCCGCGCACATGAAGATGCTCCTTGAGGGTTCCCAAAGGATAGCCCACCGGCATCTCATATCCCGCAAACGGTACCATTTTCGCACCCATCTCCACATGCAAATCATGCAGAGGCGTTTGGCGCAACTCAGGTTCCGACTTATCAGTGGATTGACTTGTATATTCTACGTCCGCACTCATGGCATGGGCTCCGCAACGTTAAGGCGTGACTCAAATTCATTTGGACATCCCAAAAAAGAATGACCACATCGAGCCCCCTCTGTCACGGAACCTGAGAGATTTATTTACAAACACCAATAATCAGCAACCCAGCGCTGTTCGAGTTTGTAATACTATCCCCTTCGGTGAGACCTGCTCAAAAAATCCAAGCAAACCTGCTTTCCAGAGTGCCATCCATCTGCGATCCATTTGCCTGAGAGTTTCCGGGGCGGTTGCTCCTTCGGCGCCGATATAAAATCGATCTCTCCCGCAGCGATATTTGGCATAAAATTATTTCGGCATCATATGGCTAGAATCAATCTCTGACAACAAAATCAAAGACCTAATCCCCACAAATAGAGAGCACCAGAATAAGGAAAATGGTGTCTAGCCTGAATTCTTGATGCGGTCAAAAGCGACGAAAAGTTTATAATCCCCCGCTCGCGCACCTTGCGGCACAGGAATAGTTATAGTTCGCACCATGGAAAAATACCCAATCCGTTTATCAGCGGCAATATTGACCGACACCTTGATAATCTGGGTATTTATTTTCTCACGCTCGCCGTCGGTTACATAAACCTTCACAGGGAAATGAATAGCTCCTGGCTGCCCCTTGGGTCCCAGCAGCACCTGCCCGGCAAAACCATATTTAACTGTAACCCGACCATCCTCAATCTGGCATTCCCGTGCCGTCTTGGTAATTTCACCACGGTGTTTAACCGCGAATGCATCTCCCTCACTACCAGACTTATAATCATAAACAGTCATCAACCGATCTCGCGGCCAAATAACAAACTTGGGGCAGCCATGTGCGACCATCATGCCGCCAACAGATCCACCACTATCTGATTTTGCGGCACTGAGCAGTGTTTCTTCGGATATATCCTTGACGTCTTCGGTCGCAGACGAACCGCCACCAAACATGCCCGAACCAAAGCCCGAGACCATTTGCGACATGCCGCATCCCTGAAGGGCAAACGACAAGAATATTACGGCCAGACCTGCCTTGCGCGATGCAGTCCAACCATTTTTTGATTGCGTCACTTTATCCCCACCCCCATATTCGCGAGATGCACTGGTCCCGAAAAACCAGGATTTTGTTTCGTGAGTTGCGATCCGCTTTAACGATGCAACCTTGCGAATCTTTTTAGCACTTTGTAACTGAAACGGCAAAGCTTGTATGTCCCCATTAAATGGCATTCATTACCCAAATTATTCGTGCCATATTAGATTTCACATTTATGATCAGGTTCCAGATGCCCGAACACAACAATAAACTTCCCTTGAAAATTCTACTCGCTGCCCCGCGCGGTTTTTGCGCGGGCGTCGACAGGGCGATTCAAATCGTTGAATTAGCATTAGAAAAATACGGCGCACCAATCTATGTACGCCACGAAATTGTTCATAATCGCTATGTTGTAGACAGTTTGAAGGCAAAAGGTGCCATTTTTGTGGAAGAACTGGACGAGATCCCGGAAACCACGTCACCTGTGATATTTTCAGCCCACGGTGTGCCAAAATCAGTGCCAAAAGATGCCACATCCCGAAACATGTTTTACCTCGATGCCACCTGCCCTCTGGTATCAAAAGTCCACGTAGAAGCAGAGCGTCATCATGAGATGGACCGCCAGATCATACTGATCGGGCACCAGGGCCACCCGGAGGTTATTGGTACCATGGGGCAATTACCAGAAGGCACTGTAACGCTCATAGAAACTGTGGAAGACGCCCGCAATGTCGAATTTAATTCCGACAGGGAAATAGCCTATATCACCCAGACAACACTCTCTGTTGATGACACCGATGAAATTGTCCAGATTTTGCAAGAGCGCATACCAGGCATAAGGCAGCCCCATAAAGAAGATATCTGCTACGCTACCACCAACCGCCAGGCCTCAGTCAAGGCCATCGCCAAGGACTGCGATTTGGTAATTGTAGTTGGTGCCACCAACAGCTCCAACTCCATGCGCCTTGTTGAGGTTGCCAAAAAAGCCGGATGCATGCATGCCCAACTTGTACAACGTGCGGATGATTTGCCATGGGATTTAATAAAAACCGCAAATACTGTTGGCATAACTGCAGGTGCATCAGCACCCGAAATACTGGTGGATGAAATAATTGAAGCATTTTCCAGTCGAAGAAACATAACGGTAGAAACCATATCCACCGCTTCAGAATCAATATTTTTCAACCTTCCCCGTGAACTAAGAGAATTGGCATCCCAGTAGATATGGCCGTTTATACAGACGTAACCGACGCGGAACTCCAGGACTTCATGGCGAGATATGACCTCGGCCAGGTAACCAGCTTCAAAGGCATTGCCGAAGGCGTTGAAAACACAAATTTTCTCATCGAGACCACCCGAAACCGCTACATTCTGACGATTTACGAAAAGCGGGTCGACCAAAACGAGTTGCCCTTTTTTCTCAACCTGATGGGTCATTTGGCATCCAGAGGCATGAATTGCCCCACACCCATTCTCGACCAAAACGGCAACAGCCTCAATCAGTTGGTTGGAAAGCCCGCGGCTCTCGTCACATTTCTCGAAGGCCTCTCTGTCACGCGCCCAAAAATCGAGCACTGCGCTCAACTCGGAAGATCTCTGGCCGAATTGCATTTGGCCGGACAGGATTATAAAGCAACGAGAAAAAATAAATTATCAATCGAAGGCTGGGCAGAGCTCAACGCCAAAGTCGAGGACCAGACAGATAGCATAGGACGAGGCCTCACCCAGCTTATCCATGACGAGCTTCATTACCTGACAGAACATTGGCCCAATGATCTGCCCCAGGGCATCATTCACGCCGATCTATTTCCTGACAACGTTTTCTTTCTCGGCCAGAAACTATCCGGCCTGATCGATTTTTACTTCGCCTGCACCGACGCCTTTGCATACGACATCGCCATATGCATGAACGCCTGGTGCTTTGAGGCCCACAACGAATTTAACGCGACCAAAGCCCGCCAGATGCTCAGCCGCTACACCGAATCCCGCCCCCTTAACCAGGCCGAATATCTCGCCCTGCCAATTCTTTGTCGAGGAGCTGCCTTGAGGTTCCTCCTGACACGTACCTATGACTGGATCTACACACCTGAAAACGCACTTGTACGTCCGAAAAATCCAGACGAATACATCGCCAAGTTGAGATTTCATCAGGGCGTCAAGTCAAGCGCCGAATATGGGCTCGATCCCATTTCATGAACACAGAAATATGAGTGACAATTTAAGATGAGTGACGATACAAGCGGTCAAAAGAAAATCCTGATTTATACCGACGGCGCCTGCTCCGGCAATCCGGGACCAGGCGGCTGGGGTGCCGTCATGATATATGGAGAAAAGCGCAAGGAGCTGAAGGGCGGAGAGGCGGAAACCACAAACAACCGCATGGAAGTCATCGCCGCCATCAAATCCATTGAGGCGATAAAAGACGGGTTCAGCATCCCCATCGAGCTGCATACCGATTCAAGTTACCTGCGCGACGGCATCACCAAATGGATAAATGGCTGGAAACGTAATGGCTGGAAAACATCACAGAAAAAACCAGTAAAAAACGAAGACCTATGGAAGCATCTCGACGAGCTGCGCAATGGCCATAACATCAGCTGGCATTGGGTGAAGGGCCACGCTGGCCACCCACTAAACGAACGCGCCGACGAACTTGCCCGTGAAGGCATGGCCCCCTATCAATACAAATAAAAAACACGCCCGCCACCCAAAGGTTTACATCATCGCGAGCAGCGCCTCCGCACTACTCTCATCAGCGCTGCCAGGAACCGTTTCGAGATTAAAAATCTCGATAACACCGTCATTGACCAGCATCGCAAAGCGATGTCCTCTAACACCAAGGCCAACCCCGGTTAGGTCGAGATCCATTCCAAGCGCCTTGGCAAACTCACCATTACCGTCCGCCAGGAATGCAACATCATCAGATGCAGCACTATCCTCCCCCCATTGGGAAAGAACGAACACATCATTAACCGCCGTACACGCGATCTGATCCACACCCTTTGCCTTCAGCTCATCAGCCTTGGCAACAAAACCAGGCAAATGCTGGGCATGGCACGTCGGCGTATAAGCCCCGGGCACTGAAAAAAGAGCAACTTTCTTGCCACCAAAAAATTCGTCACTCGTGACATCCGCCGGACCATCCGCCGTCATCACACCAAACGTCGCCTGTGGCAGCCGATCACCAACTGAAATTGCCATTACCCTGCACTCCTTAACGTATTAATCTTGGATCAAACTATTTCAAGCCGAAACCAGAGACCCGATTTCATGACCTGTTTTAGCATCCACTTCAATTCAAAGGAACCCTCCAAAGCGCTACAGATTGGCCATGCTCACTAACCAGCGTCATCATCAGTTCCTTGCCGCGAAAAAGCGCAGGATCTTCGCCTTTACTAAGGTCAATAGTGAACCGCATTACGTTAGTCTCACCAAGCCTCTTGGCCGTCGGTAACGCCACATATAATCCATCAGGCGCCTCGACAAACAGATCCGCACCATCAATGCCCGATGGAAATTCGGCATCCACATTGAGTACCGGATGCGCCCCCTGCAAATTAACCTGAACACTCTTCAACAACGGAACGTCAGCACCCGAATTTGCCTCTTGCTTGGGAACTTTGACCAAATAGCGCTCAATCAACTGGGCATCGACCCGACCAAAACTACCTCGCCCCTGTCGCACTTTATCGACCGATATATCAAGAGCCGCCTGCACCGGCACGCAAATATCCTTGCACACACCATAGTCGAGCCGTAGCGCCAGCTGCACTGGCTTTCCCGGATCAACGGCCTCTATTTTAACCGGGAACACCACCGCACCTTTATATCCGATGGACACACCATCTTCACCGGCAATCCGCGCCGGTGCCGGAAAAAGAACCTCTGCAGATTTGAGATTAACCGAACGCTGCCAATCAAAATATGGCGCCACCCCTCCCGCACCACCAGGCGTCCGCCAATAGGTCTTCCACCCCGGATCAAGCTCAATATGTATCCCGGCCTGTAACTTGAGTTTCTTCTCGTCGTTCAAATACTGACCAGCAATGAGCCGCACACGGGTATGATGCGCCTGCACCCAATCGCTTGCCGCGGGCTTCCCCGCTGATGCGCCAAGTGCTTCTCCAACACTGTTGTAAAGACCCAACCCGGCAAGACCGGACAACAGTGCGATCACGGTCTTATATCTGCGCATTTCCATTCAGATCATTCTCGCTCTTCAACAATAAAGGCGCCATCACTCTAGCAATAATAAAATGGGCACTCATTAATAAAGTTCAATCCGTCAATCTAAGCCGACTTAAAAATCCATACCGATAATCCCGCACGGCAAAAATATCGGTAATCACAAAAAGCATCGCCAAACAAATTTTGCTCTTCACTTTGTCCCAAAACTAGGGCTAATCTATGCATACGAGGTGATCAATGAATAGGGAAGCAATACTCCAATCACAAAGTCTTGAGGGACAATTTCTAATCGCCATGCCCAGCATCGGCGACGACAGGTTTTCCCGGACTGTTATATATATGTGCGCCCATACGGATGACGGGGCCATGGGGCTGGTCATAAATCAGCAAGCCGAAAACCTGTCATATTCAAATCTGCTCGACAAGCTGGAAATCTATTCAGAAGTGGAGATTGAAAACCAGAAATCACATGTAGAAGAACTACCCGTTCACATCGGCGGTCCGGTTGCCACCACGCGCGGCTTCGTCCTCCACAGTAGCGATTTCCTCATTGAAAACAGCACCTTGCGGATAGATGACACAATTTGCCTGACCTCCACAGTCGATATCATTCAGGCAATCGCATCTGGCAGTGGCCCTAACCGGTCAATGACAGCTATCGGCTATTCCGGCTGGGGACCCGGTCAGCTGGAATTTGAAATACAGAAAAATGGCTGGCTAACCAGCAAGGCAGACCACGAAATTATATTCGAGAACGACGTCGAACAAAAATATGACAGTGCACTAACAAAACTGGGCATCGACCCGGCATTTCTCGCCCACGATCACGGTCACGCCTGACCTGTCGGCGCCACCTGTCCTGGCTGCCCTGTCTGTGTTGGCTGACCTGTTTGTTCTGGCTGACCTGTCTGTGCTGGCTGACTGGGCTGACCTGTCTGACTTGTCGAGGCGGACTGGCCCTGATGCGCAATTTTGCGAGGCCCCTGCAGGCCTGAATTGTCGGTCCCGCCACCTTGAACACCACTTCCCCCGCCACCTTCTTCGGGATCCTTCTTGCCAATAAGAGACCCCAGCAAACCGCCACGTTGAGAGCGCCGCTCATTCTTTTTCAAATGCTTCACCAGCTCCATAACCTGAGAGCTATGCATTGGCGCGCCAAAATAATAACCCTGCGCATAATCACACCCGATAGATCTAAGATAAGCGGCATCGCGTTTATTCTCCACGCCTTCCGCCACAACAGCTTTTCCAAGCTCATGACCAAGCACAATGATCGACCGGACAATAGTACGGGCTTTTTCATCTCGCCCACAACCAAACACAAGCGACTTATCAATCTTTATCGTATCGAATGGGAATCGGTTGAGATATGCCAGCGACGAATAACCGGTACCAAAATCATCGAGCGACAATCCCGCCCCGGCACTGCGAAGCCAGTCAAGTATTTCCACCGCCTGTTCGGGATTTTCCATCACCAGGGATTCAGTTATTTCCAACTTCAACGCACCCTTCGGCGCCGTCTCCCGTCCAAGAATATGACGAATATCCTGGATGAGGTTTTTCTGGAACAAATCCTTGCTGGAAATATTTACGCTAACGCTCAATGGTGCCTGCGGGTTCTGCCAGATCTTTTGCCACCGCGCGGCCTCTACCGCCGAGCGACCAAGAACATAGCTGCCAAGTCCCGCGATAATGTCGGAATCTTCCGCAATTTCCAAAAATTCATCCGGTTGCAGCATACCAAGCTCAGGGTGTTCCCAACGGATCAACGCCTCAAAACCAACCAGGCCTTCGTTCGCCAGCTCTAAAATTGGTTGGTAGAGTATCTTGATCTGATTATTATCAACCGCATGTCTGAGCTCAGTTTCAAGTGCCACGCGCTCATCCCGATCATTCCGCATCTCCGGCCGGAAAATCTCAATACGGTCAGCACCCGACTTCTTGGCCCGGTACATAGCAACCTCAGCTTCGCGCAGAACATCCTGATGTGACGCCTGTTTGCCGTCATAAACAGCAATGCCAATACTACCCGTTAAAATAATATCCTTGCCTGCAATCTTCATAGGGCTACGCAATGCGCGCCGCAATCGCTCCGCCATCATCGCAATGGTTTTTGGTTCTAGTGCTGACGAATACAAAATTGCAAATTGATCCCCCCCGACCCGCGCCAAAGTATCCTGCGCACCAAGATGCCGTCCGAGCCTGCGCGCGACCGTCAACAACATACTGTCACCGACAACGAGACCAAACGAATTGTTGACGTTTTTAAATCTGTCAATATCAACAAATATAACCGTCGGGTGTGTCGCCCCCTCAAGACCAACCCGACCAGTCGCCACCTCTAGCCGATCAAGAAAAAGCTCCCTGTTGGGAAGCCCAGTCAGGCTGTCATGCACCGCATCATGCAACAAACGCTCTTGCGCGCGCTTGGCATCAGTAATGTCCCGGAGAAGACCTGTGGTTTTAATTGCGCGGTTTTCAAAACTTGGCAAAACCGCCGCTTCAAGTCGGAACCAGCGATAAGAGCTGTCAGTGCGCCGGAGACGGAATTCAATATTGCAATTCCCCTCCTCATTCTCTTTCTGTGATTGCAGCATCAAGCGGAAGCGTTCCCGGTCTACCGGATGAATATATTCAATCCAATCGACCACGCGCCTGTTGAGCTCACCATTATTCAGCCCTAGCTGTTCTTCAAGATCATGACTGACGCTAATTTCATCCCTGCGTGAACTCCATTCCCAGACGGAAGCCCCCGCCCCCTCAATGGCCTGCGCACGCACGTGAATATCACCCTGCGCTCCGTTATAAAACCGCCCACCCGATTTGAACGCATATTGAGTAACCGTGAAGCCGATCAACACGACAATCAGTGCCAGCCCGGCAACCAGTGCGGAAGATACGATCTCACCCGAAAGGTGCCCAAGCACTGCGACGCCCACACCAAAAAGCCAAACGAGAAAGAGGAGCCATGTCGGAACAATCGATAGAGCCCGGTCCTGCCCCCGAAGCGATAAAAAGAGGATAAGTGCTGATCCAAGCACAGCGATAACCGCAAATGAAATACGGGCAAAACTCGCTGATAACCGAGGATCCAGAACGGCGCCGGCAACTATCGCCAGTTGCACCAACACCCAAACCGCAAACAGCAATTTAATCCAGCCATGCCACGCACCAATGCGTAGAAATGTGTAGAGGAAAAATACGACACTGCCCGCCACACTAGCTTCTGCAACAGCCCGGTAAAAAGCATTGCTCTCCGGTGTCAGTTTGAAAATTTTATGCCAGAAGCCGAAATCAATACAGAAATAAGCGAGAACACTGGCGGCCAGCATGGCTGAAACTGGAAAAATAAATTTGTGATTGGCAGCAAATACAGCAATGAGAAAAATAACCAGCAGACTGACGATCCCGAGCATCATCCCGTTAAATAATGACCGGTTCCGCTTTTTCTTCTCAAATGATATCGGATCCCAAAGATAAAGGCGCGGAAAACGTTCCGAAGAAAGCTCTCCGATAAAAGTCGCCGTTTCGCCAGCATCAAGCGAAATCCTGAAAATATCTGCCTGATCATCAATGACCCGTTCAGGAACGAAGCCAAGGGATGGTGTCACACGTTCGATGCGTTTTGCGTCGAGGTCAGGCCAAAGAACTCCTGATCCGATAATTTCATATCGGTCAGCCACCATCCAACGCTCAATAGGTTTATCAGTGGGGTTCTTTAGAGCAAACACAACCCAGTTCGGAGTGGTGCCGGACATTTTTGCGTCAACCGACATCCGTGACGCAATACCGTCCGCACCAGGTGCCGTTTCGATCTGTAATTGATCGCCCCGCCCTTCAACAAATTCAACGATTTTCGTGATCTCGATACGTGTCTGATCAGGACCAATCACAATCGCCTCAAGCGCTTGCGCGCCACTGGACAAAAAGAGCAACCCACAGCCAATCAATAAGACGTAAACATTGCCGAACAGCGCAAAGCGTGAACGCGCGTGGTTCCGCCCCCATGCCGCCAATAGGCCGGAGCTCAACTCCGTAAATCTGGTCCATAATTTCAGCAACGAAACGACAACCCCTCAGCTACCCACAAAATCCCGATAAACAACGCAATGCATCCAAACGTTGCTTAGATCAGGATATCTTCCTCTAACAGTGCGTAAACAATATGGTCTTGCCACATATTGTTTATTTTTAAATAGCTGCGTGCCAGGCCTTCACGCCGAAAACTGTTTCTCTCCAGAACACGCATGGAAGCAGTATTATCCGGCAAGCACGCGGCCTCCAGCCTATGAAGATTAAGTACATCAAAAACGAAAGGAATGATGGCGCGAACGCTTTGAGACATATAACCCTGACCGGTATAAGGCGTGCCTATCCAATAACCCAGTGACGCGGACTGTGTCACACCCCGTGTGACATTCCCAAGCGAAATACCGCCGAGAAGTTGATGGTCTGATTTTCTGATAATCAAAAAAGCGTAGCCGCGGCCGTCCCGCATCTCACGATGGTAATGATTGAGCCGTCGCCTAAATGCCCCCTTGGTAAGCTCGTCATCAGCCCAATGTGGTTCTCTCGGTTTAAGGAAGTCCATACTGGCTCCCCTAAGACCAGACCACGCCAGGAAATCTGACATGACAGGAATCCGGAGGAGTACATGCTCACCATGCACAACCGGTTCAGGACCATTAGATGTTACGGAACGAAGAAAAACCATGTTCTGGGTAGCTTAGCCAATTAATTACAGAAACAAAACCCTCCCACCCGATGGGGGCCGGGAGTATTCACTCATATTCAAAACGCAGCGCAGAATAATCCAGATCACTGCGACACGGAGGGAAAAATCACATCACCACTCCCTCACCAAATCAACCAGTGGCCCGCGCCAATAACTCACCTTTATTCATATCAAAATCAGATCCAACCACCGCTATTGATCTGTTGGCGCCATCCAGCATGTCGCCGCAAAGTTCTTGCACCCGTTCAAGGTTGACCATTTCAACCCGCTCAATCATCTCCTCAGTGCTCAACACATCTCCAAATGCAAACACCTGTCGCGCCAAATGTTCAGCCCGCGACATCGAATTTTCAAGCCCCATCAAAAGCCCCGCTTTAAGCTGCGATTTCGCCATATCTACTTCAGACTGCGCAAGCCCGCCCGCACCAATATTATGCATTTCAGACTGAATAACATCCATCAATTCCTGCAGCTTGTCTCCACTAGAGGCCGCATGTATGCCAAACAGCCCCGCATCCGAATAGCCCATCGCAAAAGAGTAAATAGAATAACACAAGCCCCGCCGCTCCCGCACTTCCTGAAACAATCTTGACGACATGCTCCCGCCAAATAATCCAGACAAAACCAATGCATCATAATAGCGTTGATCATGATAATTGGGCCCTTCAAAGGCAAGCATGAGATGGCTTTGCTCAAAATCACAAGCCGAAACCTGAACGCCCCCACCATACAGCGCTGGCTCAATAAGCGGTGACCTCAGTGGCACCATATCACCAAATATGCTCTCACAATGAGCAACAAATTTTTCGTGATTAACGCCACCCGCCGCCCCAATAACCATACGGTTGGAGCTATAATGCGCCCTCATATATTCCTTGAGATCAGCAGTTTGAAAGGATTTCACACCTTCCTCAGTCCCCAATATATTTCGGCCAATCGCCTGATTGGGAAACGCAACATCCTGCATACTGTCATAAACAATATCATCAGGGCTGTCTTTCGACGCCGAAATTTCCTGTAAAATTACATTGCGCTCGCGCTCAAATTCTTTTTCGTCCAATACCGGGTTAAGAACAATATCACCGAGAATATCGAGAGCCAGCGAAACGTCCCCCTCAAGTACCCGAGCGTAATAGGCGGTAATTTCCTTCGATGTCGCGGCATTGAGGTCACCGCCCACAGCCTCAATAGAGCCGACAATCTCTTGTGCACTGCGGCTGGCAGTTCCCTTGAACGCCATATGTTCAATAAAATGTGATATGCCGTTCTGATCCGCCCGTTCATGGCGCCCGCCCGCATTAACCCACACACCAACAGATGCTGTTGCAAATTCAGGTATCTCGTGGGTGACAATTCGCACACCATTATCGAGCTTTGTCAGGCGAACACTCATCAGACCGTCGCCCTGACGCGAGCATGGCTTTTGATAAAACCTGCAACCACATCAACATCATTTGCCAGCACCTCATAACGCTCTTCCATCACCGCCTGGTCAATCATGGATTGAGGTTGCGCGACCGTGCCTTTTATCGCGTCTTCGACCACATCCGGGAATTTCGCTGGATGGGCGGTAGACAGCACAACCATAGGCGTGCTGGACGCATCAATTTTTCGTGCAACAGCTACGCCCACAGCCGTATGCGGATCTGCCACATAATCATTCTCATCGGCGAGCGTGGTGATTAATTTGACCGTTTCCTCCTCATCCGCCCGCCCCGCAAGAAAGAGCGCGCCAAAGGCCACCCGCTCATCATCATTTAATGCAAACGATCCATTGTTCGATAAATCTGCCATCAGCTCGGTGATGCGCTCAGGATCCCGCCCGCCAAGATCAAAAAGAAGACGCTCAAAATTGCTTGAAATCTGAATATCCATACTCGGGCTCGACGTCGCCACAACGCCCAGTGGTTCATACCGCCCGCTCTCAAATGTGCGCGCCAATATGTCATTGCTATTGGTCGCAATAACCAGGTGTTCAATAGGCAGCCCCATTTTATGCGCGACATAGCCCGCGAATATATCGCCGAAATTGCCCGTCGGCACCGAAAAGCTGACTTTCCGCGAAGGTGCTCCCAGTGCGACCGCAGACGTAAAGTAATAAACAATCTGGGCCATGATCCGGCCCCAGTTAATCGAGTTCACACCCGCCAGATGCAGGCCGTCCCGCAATTCACCGTCATTAAACATCGCTTTGACGATTGCCTGTGCGTCATCAAACGTCCCCTCAAGCGCAATATTATGAACATTGGCGTCATCGACGGTTGTCATCTGGCGGCGCTGTACATCGCTCACTTTTCCGTGCGGATGCAGCACAAAAATATCAATCGCATCGCGCCCCTTAAAGGCCTCGATCGCCGCCCCGCCCGTATCTCCAGAAGTCGCCACCGCAATCGTCACCCGCTCACCGCGCTCAGTCAGTGCCCGATCCATCAAAAGCGCCAATATTTGCATGGCGACATCCTTGAAGGCGTATGTCGGCCCATGAAAAAGCTCAAGCAGCCATTCATTGCTGCCCAATTGAACAAGTGGCGCCACGCATGGGTTGGTAAAGCTGGAATACGCCTCATTAATCAACGCACGCAGATCATCGGCAGGAATATCAGATCCGACAAATTCTCTCATCACCAAAAAGGCCACTTCCTCGTAGGAAAGCCCCGCCATGGCGGCAATTTCACCATCGCTGAATTGCGGCCAGCTCACTGGCACATAAAGGCCGCCATCGCGTGCAAGACCGGCTAATAATACGTCGTTAAAGCCAAGACCATCGCCTTCGCCTCGCGTGCTGATATATTCCAATTTCAAGCCCTGTTGTTTGCGGCATTTCGCCAAAAAATCGCAATTGAATAGTGCAGAACCACTATCTCACTCATATCAATGGAAATCACACAAAAAATAACTTACCCGGCCTGTCGCTGCTTTAGCCAGGTTCTGAGAAAAAAGCCGTAAACCGCAAAAAGGACAATGGCAAGACCATACCACGTCATTGCATATTGCAAATGATTGTCCCGAAACGTGATACGCGTAACACCCGGCCGGGGCCATTTTGAAGTCACGGCACCTGAACTCTGCCCCAGCACCGAATTTGTCACCGGTTTTGATTGGGATTTCAAACCTGTGTCTGCCTCAACCTCAACAAAAAACGGATAAGCAGAAACCTTCATCTTGTCATAAACGCTGGCCACCATATTGCTGAGATCCCGCCAATACCAGACGTTTCCCACCAAATCATTTTCAGGATCAAAATAACCCTTCTTCCCAGGCTTGCGCACCAGCCCGACAATCACCGTCTCCCCCACAATCTGCCCGGACTGCCGCTGTTTGGGCGATTGCATCTCATCCGAAACAAATCCACGATTGACCATAAGCAACCGGCCGTTTTTGAGTTTAAAGGGCGTATAAACATGCCAACCCTTTTGCCCATCAAATGTCGCAAAAAAATATCGCTCACCACCGTGATCAAACTGGCCTTTAACCTCAACCCGCAAAAACTCAATATCACCGTTCTCAACCCAGCGCCGCTCAACATCCTCAATTTGCAATGGAGGTGCCAATACCCGTTCATTGACCAGGCGAACCAGTTCGCGCTTTTCAGAGCCGCGATCAACCTGCCACCCTCCAAGCCACAAAAGACCGATTGCAACGCCAAGCGTGAAAATAGAGAAGGTGATAAAGCTGGTAAGCGACATAAAGATATCCAGAATATTCCAATCAGCCACGCAATCAATCGTCGGCGAGCCGTCCAGGCCGCGCCTTGTTCTTGTATTGTAGCGCCACCAACAAACCTTTAAGTGGCCTGAGCAAACCAAGTGCAAGTCCCAGAATGACCGGCAACCAGAGAACCATATGCACCCAGAGCGGTGGATGAAACGTAAACTCTACCCAAAAAGCGGCCGCCACAACAATTGCACCAACGATCAGCATAACGAAAATGGCGGGACCATCTCCAGCATCCGCAAAGCCATAATCAAGCGCGCATTCCGAGCAGCGCTCGTCAATATCGAGAAAGCCATTAAAAAGCTTCCCGTCACCGCATCTCGGGCACTTGCCAAAAAGCCCCACCCGCAAAGGGGAAGGGCTTTTTAATGTTGTTTGATTATCTGTCATAACCTAATCGGCGATTGCCGCGTCAGTGCCCAACAGCACCGCCCGCACCCCAGATATAAATAGCGGCAAAAAGGAAGAGCCACACCACATCGACAAAATGCCAATACCAGGCAGCCGCCTCAAATCCAAAATGATGTTCCGGCGTAAAATGCCCCTTCAATGCACGCATGAGAATAACAAACAGGAATATCGTGCCAACAACAACATGAAAGCCGTGAAATCCAGTCGCCATAAAGAACGTCGCACCATAAATATGCCCGGAATAATTAAACGCCGCATGACCATATTCATAAGCCTGCAACACGGTAAAAATAGCGCCAAGTAACACTGTTAAGGTCAGTCCCCAGATGAGTCCCTTGCGGTCACCTTTGGCCAGCGCATGATGCGCCCAAGTGACAGTTGTACCGGACGTCAAAAGGATAAGCGTATTGACCAGTGGCAATTTCCACGGATTGAAGACGCTCTGGAAATTCTCGCTTGGCTTTGGAGGCCATTGACCGCCCGTAAGCTCATTCCGTTCAACCATGCCGATTACGCTCTTCGTACCTTCGATTTCATGCACAGCAGCTGGAAAAAGCGAAATATCAAAGAACGCCCAGAACCAGGCCACAAAAAACATGACTTCCGACGCAATAAACAAAAGCATGCCGTAGCGAAGATGCAGCTGAACAACCGGCGTATGATGCCCCTCATGCTCCGCCTCGCGGATCACATCCCGCCACCAGAAAAAGAACGTCGCCAGAACAATCATTAAACCGGGCAGAATGTAATAAAGATTAGGCTCACCCTCTTTTCTGGAAATAAAATACAATATCGTACCAAACGCCATCAAGAATGCACCGATGGAGCCAATCAGTGGCCACGGACTTGGGTCAACCAGATGATAGTCATGTTTTTTATTCGCGTGCGCATCAGCCATATTCAGTCTCCCATACCCCAAATCGGGATATCTCCTAAGTTATCTTATGATCTTTTTCCAATACCCTGGGCATTTTTTCCCGAGGCAACACCATCCCCTGATCCTTCTTTTTCATAAAAAGTATAAGACAGTGTAATTTCCTTGATATCTCGCGTACTAACGTCCCGTGTAATCTCAGGATCAACAAAAAACTGTACCGGCATCTCAACTTCCTGCCCGGGTGCCAGCAGTTGTTCTGTAAAACAAAAGCATTCAATTTTGCTGAAATAGCTACCAGCAACTTCAGGCGTCACATTAAAGCTCGCCGTCCCGATTACCGGTTTGTTTGAGGTATTTTTCGCCTTGTAAAAAATTAGCGCCGTCTCGCCAATCTTGATATCAACCGTCCGCTGCATTGGCTTGAAGCTCCAGGGCATCCCCTTGGCGACATTGGAATCAAAACGCACTGTGATTTTCTGCTCGAGAATCTCATCAGAAGCCGCCTCAGCCTGTTGTGTCGTACCACCAAATCCCGTGACCTGACAAAAAGCGCGATATAGTGGCACCGCTGCAAAGGATAGACCCAGCATGCAAACAACAACCAGCCCTGCGCCAAATGCGACAGTACGGTTAGATGCATTGCGGTTCTGATCCACCTTCTTTTGCTCCACCAAAGGCACTAAATTTCAACCCTTCCAAACAAGATAATAATTAAAACGACTTAAAGACGTTGCCGCCAAGATGCACCATCGTCACCAGAAAGAAGATCACCATAAACCCAACCAGCGACCACGCAATCGCAAGCGACCTGCGCCGCCTGCGCTTTTCGTTCTCTTCTTTTATGTCGCGTCCACTACTCATGCGCCAAATACCGAAGTCACACTCCACATGATACCTGCCGCGTGCTCAACAAGGAGCACTGCAAACAGTAAAAAGAGATAGAATATAGAAAATTTAAAGAGCTTCTGCGCGGCCCGGTCAGCGCCAACTCCTTCGCGCACCTGATAAACCCGCCAAGCGTAAACGATAAAGAAACCGCTCGAAACAAGTGACGCAAGCGCGTATAAAACTCCACCAAACCCTAAAATCACGGGCGAAATCGCAGCAGGCACCAGCAAGATGCTGTAAATCATAATCTGACGCCGGGTCTCATCCGCTCCCGCAACAACCGGCAACATCGGAACCCCGGCATTGGCATAATCACGGCAACGGTAAAGTGCGAGTGCCCAGAAATGCGGCGGCGTCCAGAGAAAAATAATCGCAAATAGCGCAATGCTCTCAATTTCCACAGAACCGGTAACCGAAGCCCAACCAACCATTGGGGGAAAAGCACCCGAAGCACCACCAATTACAATATTATGCGGCGTCGAACGCTTCAGCCACATAGTGTACACGACCGCATAAAAAAAGATCGTGAAGGCGAGCAGGGACGCAGCCATCCAGTTTGCAAAAAAACCAAGTGAGAGAACCGAAAAGCCGGAGAGAAAAAGCCCAAAACCGAGGGCCTCGCCAGGCTTAACCCGCCCCATGGGCACAGCACGCCCCTTTGTCCGTTGCATCTTTACGTCGATATCCGCGTCATACCACATATTAAGCGCACCAGATGCGCCCGCACCGATGGCAATGCATAAAAGAGAGGCAAATCCAATCACAGGATTGATCGTCATCGGAGCCGCAACAATGCCTACCAGTGCTGTAAAAACAACAAGCGACATAACCCGTGGCTTAAGAAGCGAAACATAATCACCCAGGCTAGGATCAAGTGTGGCACTTCCCTCAACATCCATATCTATTGGTGCAATCAAATCCGCCATTAAACCACTCGATCAATCATTTACCTGTAAAGTCATTATATAAAGGCCAACCGCCACCTGAAAGCTTCAAGCAGCGGTCGCCATAACCTATTTAATCTTCGGCAATTCCTCATAGGAATGAAACGCCGGTGGTGATGTCAGCGTCCACTCTAAAGTATCCGCACCTTCACCCCAGGGATTGTTTCCAGCTGGCACCTTCCTCATGAAGGATAAAGCCATATTGAGCAGGAATATCAAAATCGCAGCAGCCGAAATATATGAGCCAATTGATGAAACATAATTCCATCCCGCATAGGCATCAGGATAATCAACATAACGTCGCGGCATGCCTGCTAGACCAAGGAAATGCTGCGGGAAGAAAAGAAGGTTCACACCAATGAACGTGACCCAGAAATGCAGTTTTGCCAGGAAGGACGAGTACATGTAGCCAAACATTTTTGGGAACCAGTAATACCAGCCGGCAAAGATAGCAAACACCGCACCAAGCGACAGAACATAATGGAAATGCGCCACAACATAATAAGTGTCATGCAGCGCCCGGTCGACACCGGCATTCGCCAAAACAACACCCGTTACGCCACCAACGGTAAACAGGAAGATAAAACCAATCGCCCAAAGCATTGGTGTACGCAGCGTAATCGAACCGCCCCACATCGTCGCGATCCATGAGAAAATTTTGACACCAGTCGGCACCGCAATAACCATGGTCGCGGCGACAAAATATGCCTGGACATTAACCCCCATACCGGATGTGTACATATGATGCGCCCAAACGATAAAGCCGACAACACCGATTGCAACCATCGCGTAAGCCATACCGAGATAGCCAAAAACAGGCTTCTTTGAAAAGGTCGAAACGATCTGCGAGATCATACCAAAACCGGGAAGGATAAGAATGTAAACTTCAGGATGGCCAAAGAACCAGAAGAGATGCTGGTAAAGCAATGGATCGCCACCACCAGCTGCATCAAAAAACGTCGTACCAAAATTCCGGTCTGTCAGCAGCATGGTAATCGCACCAGCAAAAACAGGCAGCGAAAGAACCAGCAAAAACGCTGTCACCAGCACCGACCAGACAAAAAGCGGCATCTTGTGAAGTGTCATGCCCGGTGTGCGCATATTGAAAATCGTGGTGATAAAATTAATCGCACCAAGAATAGATGAAGCACCTGCAAGGTGCAGAGAAAAGATTGCAAAATCCATCGCCGGACCAGGTTGACCAGAGGTCGAGAGCGGCGCGTAAACGGTCCAGCCGCCACCAACGCCAAAGCCACCCGCCGGCCCCTCAAAAAAGAGCGACATGATCAGCAATGCAAATGAAGCAGGCAGCAACCAGAACGAAATATTATTCATTCGCGGAAATGCCATATCAGGCGCGCCGATCATCAAAGGCACAAACCAGTTACCAAAACCACCGATCATTGCCGGCATCACCATGAAAAAAATCATGATCAGGCCATGCGCGGTCGTAAACACATTGAACGTATGCGGGTTTGAAAAATACTGCATACCCGGCTCTTGCAGCTCCATCCGCATGCCAACGGACAATGCACCGCCAACGATGCCCGCCATTATCGCGAACAGCAGGTATAGTGTGCCGATATCTTTGTGATTGGTCGAAAAGAGCCAACGCCTGATCCCGGTAGGATCATCGTGGTGATGTGCTGCATCCGCATGTGTTGCCATGTTAATTTACCCTGAATTCAATATTTTAATTTGTTGTTCTAAATACCTTGAGGCGCACCCGTTTGGTGCACGCTATACCAGCAGACTGATTACTCAGCCTCCTTCATGGCAACCTTTTTGCGCATCGCCTCTACGCTATCAGCCAGGACTGCACGACGAAGAACATCTTTCGCCTTGTCTTCATCCTCCGCCTTCATGGCAACAGTCCATGCCTTAAATGTCGCATCGTCAACTACGCGAACCGTAATTGGCATAAACGCATGATTGATCCCACAAAGCTCAGAACACTGACCGTAATAAACGCCGGTTTCCCGTGCCTTGAACCATGTCGCCGTAATCCGACCAGGTACCGCATCAACTTTCGAGCCAAAGGCTGGAATAGTCCAGTTGTGGATAACATCGTCAGCGGTAACCAGAACGTGCACCACCTTGCCCACCGGAACCACGACTTCATTGTCCGTTGCCAATAGGCGTGGCGCTGGAAGCCCGGTTTTTATCTGCGCCGCGCGCTCATCATCGTCAAGCATATTGGCGTCGAAGCTAAAATCACCCTGGTCCGGATATTCGTAAGACCAATACCATTGATGCCCGATAGCTTTAATCGTCAAATCAGGTTTGGGAAATTCGTATTGTTTATAAAGAAGCTGAAAGGACGGAATGGCAATGATCAGCAAAATAAAGATCGGCACCACCGTCCAGATAATTTCGATCAGCGTATTATGCGAATTTTTGGATGGCACCGGATTGGCTTTGGCGCTGAATTTAGTCAGAACCAAAAGTAGCAAGACCAGCACCAAAACAGATATCGCCACACAAATGGTCAATAATAGATTGTGGAATTCATTGATTTGATCCCCCACATCCGTAACCGAAGTCTGCAATCCAAGCTGATAGGGCTCCGAAATACCGGTTCCCGCCCAAACACTTGCCGCACCACCAAGAAGACACGCCGCCACTGTCAGAGCGGCCCCTACATGCTTCATTATCCCACCGAAGATCATTTAGTCTCTCCCAGCATAAAGCGGGCCTTATGCAATTATTAGCAAGGTCCGCTCTCTCAAATTATCTTAAACCACCAAACACCAGGGCTCAGCAGGACTATCTCATTCAATAATCACAACAGGTCAATTTTGCCCAACGCCCGTCAATGAATAAATCCATACCGATTATCTATCAATGCCTGTCTTAAGGGTCAATTCCTTAACTGTCCACCACATCAAATGGCACACCACCCCGTCAACGACGGCTCAATACCCCAGATTGATCTATTTTCCTTCACATTCAAATATTCGAAAATTTGACATAGATCAAGCAAAACACAATCCTATTTTAGCCCCAATGCTGATACTCAGTGACCTGAGACCATTGCAGCGCTCATCAGGAGCGCTAAAATTAAGAATTAACCAGTACCGCAGATTCTCTGCTATCAACTCTCCAACGCAATATAGCACCTGATCGAAACTCAGCACTCAATTTCGACAGAGCAAACCGATCAAAAAATATCCGGGAATTTTTCTGTATATGTACAGCACAACGACAAAAAGACGGTTTTCAAGGCATTTCCCTCAGCTATCGTTTCTGGGCCAAACATCCCTTATAGGGGCCATCCTGCTTGCTCTTGCAATAGCCACCCCCCTGCTGTCAACGCCGCTCGCCGCCCAGGACGGAACCGTAAAAGCCCAGCACGGTGAATGGCAGATTGTTTGCAAAAAACCGGCCGGGGCCAAAAAAGAAATATGCGCGGCCGTCCAGAGTGTCACCGCCGAGGACCGACCCAATGTCGGGCTAACTGTTTATTTGCAAAAATTTAATGACGGCAAAAAAGTCCTGAGGATCTTCGCGCCCTTAGGCATATTACTACCCACAGGCGTCGGTCTGAAAATCGATAATTCGGATGTCGGCCACGCGAAATTCCTGAGGTGTCACAGCTTCGCCTGCTATGCGCAGGTAACCGCCGATAAAAAACTTCTGTCCCAGCTCTCTAACGGCACAACGGCCATGTTCATAATATTCCAAACAGAAGAAGCCGGAATAGGCATTCCCGTGTCGTTAAAAGGCTTCGATGCAGCAGTAAAATCATTAAAATAGCTCAAGCCCGACTATTTATAACTGAAATCCCCGCAAGCCGGACCATCAAAGCTCATCACCTGATGGAAAGGCATGACCGCAGTTTTTTCTCACGACGCAAAGTATCATCAAGCGTCACCGCGCGCTTTTGGTTCTGACACCGCCGCATATATCTACCCTGACGTCCACTCCACCGCGGCCCCTCAAAGCCGCACCTGGCCGACCTATTGGTCGCAGCCTGTTCCATCGCAATCCTTACGAAATGATCGCACCGCGCTTTCTTGGAAGAGCCCGCATGTGACCGACATCTATCAAGCAGATCTCTGCGCGCGGCAGTTTCCGAATTTGCAGACGCCCGCGCCACCCGGAGGCAATATTGATAATGCGCCGCATATTGAGAGTTCCAGCGCGGTCCGCGATAGCGGCACCGCTGAGCGAGATTAGCCTCTTGCGATTCGGTTGCCCTGCTCGCATAATCCGAACAAAACCCTTGTTGTGATCCGCGTTGCGTAGCAGCTCCTCGCTTCACACCGGAAACACAACAATTATTGCGCACACTCTCACCAACAATATATTTCAGCCTGCATTGCCGGGTGCCTCGAATAAATGTCCACGCCTTACAACGCGGATCACCATCGCATGACCTCTTGCACGCCCCCCACCCCTGCCGGGGACCAAGCTGATAGCTGTCATAATCGCCTGAATGAATAATGATATTGCGCTGCTCGGCATTTGCCTGAAAAGAAAACAGCATCAACCCGGACAATGCGGCAACCGCAATCATGAATTTACGCATCAACATTTCTCCCAACGATTTGCGGCGAATATTTCTCGCCGCGCTTGGTATTGAACACTTATCTGCCCGCTAGTTTTGGACATGCTCTCTTTGCACTGAGCTGCCATACGCAACTCCAACAATTATCAACATCGCGGCCCGGCGCAAAATTCAAAATTCAAAAATCAAAAATCAAAATTTAAAAATTTTCCGCCATCCCCGACGTTTTTTACAGCGTTTAATCTGATACCGCATCAAATCAAGACGCTTCGCACGTTCCGCCACACTGACCTTGCGGCACCAGTTATACTGGAGGTCATAATTGTCATTCCAGATGCTGTCGGAATATCTACAACGATATTTCAGGCTTTGCTGATAGCGACTAATCGCGCCTTTGGTAAAATCATCACACGCTTTATCTCGCGCACCACCACCGCGCAACATGCACCGGCGCAGCCGCCTTTCACGTTTTTCAAACCGGTCTTGGCTATATAGCGTCTGGCGTCCCTGATCAGCACCGTCATCACGGCACATGCGCAAATGTCGGTCACGAGAGGCATTCCAGTACGGCGCATCAAAGCCACAACCATTTTCTCTATTTGTTTTACCTTGCTGCACGGCAAGGCGCGCGAGATGATCGCAGCGTGCCCCGCGCCGAGCACCAAATTGCCGCTCACACTGCTCCAGCTTGACCTTGCGCCGGTCCTCAACAGCACGCCAGTCGCGCCCCCGATTATCCATGCAAAAATTAAAGTGACGGTCATAATTCACATGCCAATTCTGACCGCGAAATCCACACCGTTTCTCGAGATTCCCATTACTCATATCAATAGCACGCAATGCATATTCATCGCATCGCGCTCGTTTTCGCCCAGAACTACCAGCACCAAAGCGACGATCACCCTTAACCCCCGAGACGCAACACGCGGATGAAATACTTTTAGGCACCATATATTTCAATCTGCATTGCTTGATAATTTTTAGAAACTGCCACGCGCGACAACGGCTGTCATTCGCACAAAGACGATCACATTGCCGGGCATTGCCCACGATTTTATATTGATAGTCGCCGCCCCATCTCGCAGTATTATCCTGCGCAACAGCACCAGAACCAAATGCCCCCATAAGAATCAAAGAAAAAACTGCGCCAACAATACTAATACCAATCTGAGAAATTCGCATGTTAATCAGAAACTCCCATTCACTTTTTTTATGAGGCAAACTATCTTGATCAATTAATTTGATCTTATACATCTCTCATATCGCGAAAATTAGTACATGAATATGGAATTGCGTCAAATTTTTTTCCCGAATGCATTTTTCAGACGCCCCACGATCCACTTGCGGATGACACGTTAGCCGCCATATGTTTCAACAAAGGTCTCCACCTTTAATCGAAAGCGTCCCCAAGCGTGACCAAAGCCAATAATAAACGCCGCATAGACGACGCCGGAGACAGCAACGGCAAAAAAAATGGCTCCAGGGATGGTAAATATGTGCACGGCTCGACCATGCATCACATCCTTGTCCTGACCGCCACATCCACTGTTGGACTAATGGCACTATTCCTCGTCGACCTGGTGGATATGTATTTCCTCAGCCTGCTTGGCGAGGTCGAAGTAGCGGCAGCCATCGGTTACGCGGGTTCAATTCTGTTCTTCACCGTGTCCGTGGGCATCGGTCTCTCGATCGCTGCCAGCGCGCTTGTCGCCCGCGCCCTCGGCGAACGCATCCGCTCCAAAGCACGTCGCCTAACCACCCATAGCCTTCTCTACGCAACCACACTCTCAGCCGCTATCGCAATAATTGTTTGGATATTCGTGCCAGATCTCCTGAGCCTGCTAGGTGCCACCGGCCGTACACATGATCTAGCAACAAGCTACCTTCGCATCATTGTGCCAGCCATGCCCTTCATGTCGATAGGGATCTGCGCCTCCGCTATTTTACGCGCATTTGGAGATCCAAAACGCTCAATGTATGTCACCCTGGCAGGCGGCATCGTTAATGCGTTGTTTGATCCCCTCTTTATATTCACATTTGGTCTTGGTGTAGACGGCGCCGCATGGGCCTCGGTTCTGGCCCGTCTTGCTGTTATGCTGGTCGGTCTCAATGGCTTAATCCGCGTACACAAAGCACTATCCAGACCAAAGCCTCACGCCTATTTGCGCGATGCCAGGGCCATCACACAAATTGCCTTGCCCGCAATTCTGACCAACGTTGCAACACCCGTCGGCAACGCCTATGTCACATATGCTATCGCACCATTTGGAGATGGGGCTGTCGCCGGCTGGGCCATTATCGGTCGTATTATTCCGGTTACATTTGCTGGAATTTTTTCAGTGTCAGGTGCAGTCGGTCCAGTCATCGGTCAAAATCTCGGGGCACAAAACTATGGTCGCGTAAAACAAACCCTCAACGACGCGCTGATATTCACCACAATCTATACCCTTATTGCCTGGGCAGCGCTTGCGATTATTAGTCCATATATTGTTGCGGTTTTTGGAGCCGGTCAGGAGGCATCAAGCCTGATCACACTATTCTGTCGCTATCTGACACCTCTGTTCGCATTTTTTGGTGCCATGTATGTCGCCAACGCAGCCTTCAACAATCTCGGGCGCGCACATTTTGCAGCGAGCTTCAATTGGGGGCGGGCAACATTGGGAACCGTTCCATTTGTCTATTTTGGTGCCGAATATTTCGGAGCCGCTGGCGTCATCACCGGTAATATGGCTGGTGCCATAATATTTGGCTTAACCTCGGTCCTGGTCTGCTACCGCCTGATTGCCAATCTCGAAAAACATGGCGAGGCAGCCCTTGCTAACAGGACGCCTCGCCTGACCAGACGAATACCACTCTGGCCATTTTCAACACCAAGGGGCTGATCATGAGCCAAATTACTCACCTCACGTCGGCATCTTGATTATATTTAGCGGTAAAAATGCTACTTACCGACACCAAACGTAATCATGCAGTTAACCCGGTAAGTTGTGATTTTACCTGTTTTGCTAACCTCAGCACTCATATCTTTAACCCAGACAGATTTGATATTCTTAACTGATTTTGATGCTTCCTTTACGGCACCCTGAGTTGCGTCTTCCCAGCTCTTTTTCGAATCTGACAGAATTTCTATTACCTTGTGAACGGCCATCTTAAACTCCTTACAACGTACAAAGATGAATAATCCCAACATGGGGGGAAATTCAATATTACAACGAACACGAACAATAACAACAATTGAATTCAAAAGAAGATCAAGGACGAGCTTGCACAATCCCCCTTGATAGGCGAAAACGATAGTTAAACCACAAATACTATCTCTTTATCATTGAGTAATTCATGACCAAGCTTCCCCCGATCTACGCAGAACTGGCACAATCCAATGACGGTAAATTACTGTCATCCCTCGCCGATCAGTTTGGCCTGAGCCAGGCTGACGCCAAACGCGCGCTAGAGCTGATGATGCCGCAGTTAACAAAGGCCCTGGGCAAAAACATCGCCAGCGAACAGGGTTTGGCGGCCCTGTTAAAAGCGCTCGGATCTGGCCAGCACGCTGAATATCTGGACAATAAAAAAATATTTGGCGACGCAGCCATCAAGGCAGACGGCAACAACATTCTTGGACATTTGCTGGGCTCAAAAAACGAAAGCCGGTCTGTGGCCGCTCGCGCATCAGCCGATTCCGGTATTGGCGAGATGATCTTACGCCAGATTTTGCCCTATCTCGCATCACTACTGATGGCATGGCTTGCCAAACAGGGACAGGGCGGCGGCGGAGGCGGCGGATTAAACTTCCCCGGCGGCGGCGGCTCCGGCGGCAACAGCGGGGATTTGAGAGATGTTCTTGATGATCTATCAAACATCACCCGCAAGAAAACCGGTGGAGAGACGACTTATAAACCAGCGGCAAATCCCTATAGCGAAATATCGGATGTCTTGAACGAAGAAGGGCCAGGCAATGGCACCATCGCTGGAAAAATTCGTGACACCCTCGGCTCAGCCCTTGGCGGCGGTGGTCGAAAAGGCATCATTGGCTGGATCATCAGCGCTATTATTTATCGCTATGGCTGGAAAATTGCCCGCCATTTTCTCAAACGCATATTCTAAAGCTAATCCCGCCTGATAATTCGGTCCAGCTACCAGTTTGCGGAGAATCTCGGGTAGGAGTGGCAAAAAATTGCCAGCAATGGCTTTTGTCACGACAAGGGTGCAAGGCGCCCCGGCGCGAGCGCCGCACGTCGTAGTGCAGCCATGCCACCAAGTGGCAATGGCGAATAGCGCGTGAGACAAAACAGAGTCTGGAAAATCGCCCGGCACTTCCTCAAGCGCATCTTCTAAAGCTAATCCCGCCTGATAATTCGGTCCAGCTACAAGTTTGCGGAGAATCTCGGGTAGGAGTGGCAAAAAATTGCCAGCAATGGCTTTTGTCACGACAAGGGTGCAAGGCGCCCCGGCGCGAGCGCCGCACGTCGTAGTGCAGCCATGCCACCAAGTGGCAATGGCGAATAGCGCGTGAGACAAAACAGAGTCTGGAAAATTGCGCGCAATTTTCTCAAACGCATCTTTTAGATTGCTCTAAAAAGCATATTCCTTAAACACCCGGTCAATATCGCCGTCCCACTCGTTTTCGTATCGATCAAGAAGCTCTTCAGCTTGCGTCCGCCCAGCATCAACTATCTTCTCAACTGGTGAAAGATATGTGGTTTCATCAGAGCATAATGTGTCCGGCTTACCGCGCGATTTAAGCCCGACCCGCGCCAGCGCCACCGCATCACGTCCAATATCGAGCAGCGAACGCCCACCGATTTCGGCACTCAAGCCCAAACGCGGCACATCATCCCGCAGCGCCTGACGTTCATCAGAACTCCAGTTCTTGATCAACTCATAAGCCCCATCAAGCGCCACATCATCATAAAGAAGTCCGACCCAGAAAGCAGGCAATGCACATAAATTGCGCCACGAGCCACCATCAGCACCCCGCATTTCCAAAAAGCGCTTCAAGCGAACCTCAGGGAATATGGTCGTCAGATGATTGGACCAGTCATCAAGGGTTGCCACCTCACCCGGCAATGCTTGCAACTTGCCCGCCATAAAGTCTTTAAAAGATGCCCCCGTAACATCAATATATTGCCCATTCCGATAAACAAAATACATAGGTACGTCGAGTGCATAATCGACATAACGCTCAAACCCCATTCCGTCATCAAACGCAAAGGGGAGCATTCCAGCCCGGTTATTATCCGTGTCTTTCCAGATCTCGCTGCGGTAAGAGAGATATCCGTTGGGCTTGCCTTCCTTGAATGGCGAATTGGCAAAAAGTGCAGTTGCCAATGGCTGAAGTGCGAGCGATACGCGAAGCTTCTTCACCATATCCGCCTCGCTTGCGAAATCGAGATTAACCTGCACAGTCGTCGTCCGGTACATCATATCAAGCCCAAGCGACCCGACCTTGGGCATGTATTCCGACATCACCTTATATCGCCCCTTTGGCATGTGCGGCGTCTCAGCAAGCGTCCATTTTGGCGAAAAACCCAATCCCAGAAACCCGATCCCGAGATCCTTGCCAATTTCCTGCGCCTGGTTGAGATGCCTGTGTACTTCACCACATGTCTGGTGGATCGTCTCAAGCGGCGCGCCAGAAAGTTCAAACTGGCCACCCGGTTCAAGCGAAATATTGCCACCAAGCGGACCGGATTTGGCCTCAAGCCCGATAATATTGGCGCCTTCCATCATCGGCACCCAATCGAACCGTGAAGCCATTTCTTGCAAAAGATGACGGACACCGCTCTCGCCCTCATATTCAAGCGGCGTCAATGTTTCCGTATGGAATGAGAATTTTTCATGCTCCGTGCCGATGCGCCAGTCAGCTTTCGGCTTATTGCCCGCTTCAAGCCACTCAGCGAGCTCATTGCGTGAAGAAATATGAGGGTCTTTAAGTTCCGCATCTGGAGAAGACATATTTAACTCCCGGACAGCGCCGATGAAAAGTTTCGTTGAAAAATTGCGTAATGAAATAACGATGGATTATTGCTGTGATGAGGCATGAACCGATAAATCATGCTGCGCAAGATATGTACATAGATATCACCAATCACAAGACTTGCCCGACACGCCCCCCCAGAACAAGTCACATTTAGTTCAATTGTCCCGAACCGCGTTTATCAGTGCGAGCGCTGCGACCGCCGCCGTGTCAGCCCGCATGATCCGGCTCCCAAGCGAAATCGGGACCACAAACGGGCATCCAAGCAACAGTTTGCGTTCATCACCGCTAAATCCCCCCTCAGGGCCAATAAGCACTGCCCCCGGCATAGTTTTTATTTCTTCTAATGCCTCAATTGGATTGGTGATGGTGGGTCTCTCATCACAAAAAACCAGAGCGCGGTCAGTGTCCCAGCCTTCAAGAACGCTTCCCAGCCCCCGCATCTCAACAACCTCCGGCACACTCAGAATGCCGCATTGTTCCGCCGCCTCAATAGAGTTGGCAACCATACGGTCCATGTTCACACGGCTCACCTGACAATAATCTGTACGCACCGGAACAATTTTCGACGCCCCCATCTCAACCGCCTTCTGAACCATATAATCAAGACGCGCGCGTTTAATCGGCGCAAAAAGATAAATGAGATCAGTAGCGGGTGTCTGCTCTCGGGTTTTTTCAACCGGTTCAAGCACGCAACTCTTTTTCGACTTTTCTGAAATTCGCGCCAAAAACTCGCCGTCCCGTCCGTTAAAGAGGAGTACCTGTCCCCCCAACGAAAGCCGAAGCACATGGGTAAGATAATGCGCCTGATCCTTTGAACATGAAATGCCCACACCCGGTACAAGGTCAGCTTCCACATATACTCGTTGCGCCTTAACGTCTTTGTCACCCATTATCTGTCATCCATATCAACTAATTTACCAGCCCTCTCTCCCGCCATGAACACCCTTGTGGTACTTTCCCATGGGCGCATCAAGGTGGGGGAGAGAACCGTTTAGCACTAGCCACTAGTGGCAGCGCGGCAAATTCTAAAACAAATGCACTAGTAGCCTGCTAGTGCATCACACCGTTTTCTGCTCTATTCTCACCGCACACCAATAAAAGCAATAATTCAAATCAACAATTCATGAGAGCAATCATTGACCGACGCTCCCCAAATGCAACACAAGAATTACACCACTCCCGTCGCAGACGCCGAACATGACTGGGTTGAAAGATACGCACCCAAATTTGCCCGCCCCTATCTGCGTCTCGCACGCATTGACCGCCCCATTGGCATATGGCTATTGCTTTGGCCGTGCTGGTGGTCGGCAGCACTGGCCGCACTTCATCAAGGCATCCCGCATCCAAATCCCTGGCACCTGTTATATTTTGCCATCGGCGCCACCGCAATGCGCGGTGCCGGGTGCACCTATAATGATATCGTTGACCGCGACATTGACGGCAAGGTGGAGCGCACAAAAAGCCGCCCAATCCCATCCGGTCAGGTCTCCGCAAAAGAGGCCACTGTTTTTCTAATAGCTCTTTGTCTCATCGGCTTAATCGTCCTTCTCCAATTTAACCAATACACAATCCTTCTGGGATGCGCGTCCCTGCTCCCCGTCGCCATTTACCCATTCATGAAACGCCTGATCAGCTGGCCTCAGGCCGTATTGGGCATCGCCTTTAACTGGGGCGCACTGCTTGGCTGGACGGCAATGACCGGCAATCTCGGCTGGCCCCCCATCATCCTTTATCTGGGGGCCATCGCCTGGACCATTGGCTACGACACGATATACGCGCATCAGGACAAGGAAGACGATGCTGTACTCGGCCTAAAATCAACCGCACTGACATTTGGTGATAAAACCAAAACGTACCTTTATGGATTTTACGGCGTTTGCTGGATTGCAATTTTCACCGCCGGCATGATGTCAGGTGGCACTGTTGTTTTTGCCACTGCCATGGCATTGGCAGCCATGCAGCTCATTTGGCAGATCACCACACTGAAAACCGATAACGCCACCAATTGTCTCGACCGCTTCCGCTCAAACAGGCTTTTCGGGCTGGTTGTTTTTGTCGCAATCATCGCCGACGGTGCTCTAAAATACGCAATTACGCACTCATAAGGGGTTTCGAGATCAACCCACCCCGCCCCATCCAATAATTCTTTTGAACAATTGGCCAAGCACCTATAAGAAAGGCGCGGAACCGGAGTATTATCTGCTTAGTTGGAACAAGGGTCTCCTCCGCCCTGTTTACCCATAGGTATTATTTCATTGGGTGGACAGGGCGGGGGAGATCAAAGTCGGGCCAAAATAAGAAAGGCGCGGAACCGGAGTAATCCGGCCCGCGCCTCTAAAATAACCCGCACTTCTCACACCACCGCCAAGATCACGAAGAGGTCGTGAGAGAAATACGGGTCAAGCCTCCCTAAGGCTCCTGAGCGATTGATTAAAGCAATCTGCTTCAACACGTAAAATGACACAGTATTGTTCAGGTCCCTTTAAAATAGATGCTTAATATCTGCGCTATTTTCGCAACGAAATGAAACACAACACGCAATGATGACATCCCAGGATTATGATAACGATCTCAAGCTCTTGACCGAGGCTGTGCGAAAGGCCGGCGCGATAGCTATGAGTTTTTATGGAAAATCCCCGAAAGCCGAAGACAAAAAGGACGGCACACAGGTTTCGGAAGCTGATCACGCTGCCAATGACTGTCTCCATGACATTCTGATGGGCAACAGACCCGATTATGGCTGGCTGTCAGAGGAGACAACCGACGACCTCGACCGACTGTCAAAGGACCGCTTATGGATCATCGATCCCATTGACGGCACCCGTGCCTTTCTCGATCATAAACCGGAATGGGCCGTATCCGCAGCTCTGGCCGTTAATGGCCGGGCAGAAATAGGCATCGTCTTTAACCCCGCCAAAGACGAATGGTATGAAGCAGTCATTGGCCGGGGGGCCAGCTTAAATGGCAAAAAAATTATAACATCCGACCATAACACGCTTGAGAATGCCCGCTTTGTAGGATCAAAAAGTTTTCTCAAAAAAGATATCTGGCCATCGCCCTGGCCCCCGGTTCACTCACGGTGGGCCAACTCCATTGCATACCGGCTGGCTCTCGTTGCCAGCGCTGAAGCGGATGCCACCTTGACCCACACGCCAAAAAACGAATGGGACATGGCGGCCAGCGCATTAATTGTTGAGGAGGCAGGCGGTAAGGTCACAACATTTGATGGAACACCTCTTGCCTACAATGCCGAGAACCCTAAATTTCCAAACATCCTGGCCGCAGGCAAAGAACTCCACAAAATTCTTCTCGATCAAACCCGACAAATTGATTGGGACAAACCCAATAAACAAACAAAACTGACATAAAAATAGAAAGTCATTGAAATGAGCACACCGGAAGAAAAGAACAAGCTCGGGGAAAAACCCGATCAACTACTGCACCTCGTTTTTGGCGGAGAACTGACCTCCCTCGACGGCTTGAAATTCCGCGACCTCGATAAACTCGACTTGGTCGGCATCTACCCATGCTACGAAGATGCCCATAAAGCGTGGAAGGCGAAAGCGCAGCTTACCGTTGACAATGCGCACCAACGCTATTTTATCGTCCACATTCATCGCTTGATGGACCCGGACGACACAATTACATAAAGCATGATCAACAAAAGTGTACGCAGTTTGCAACGAGTTGCTGGTTCGAACATGCGACAAACAAAAAAACTTAGAGTGGGCTCGCAACTAGTCTCTGATTCTAACTAAACTGAGCCCACTCTAAAGCCGCGAAAGGCTAATCCTTGCAAAAAGGCATCAAAAAAGACACCACAAAAGGTACCATAAAAGGTGCCAAAGACAGCGTCTTCACTGACGCCGGTACTGTTGCTCGTCAGGATGATAACCTGGAGGGCGAATACTCGACGCGAGATGTGCTTGAGCGCATCTGGTTTGAGCATTTCATCCCCCACAAAAAACACCTTGTGATCGCGGGTATTGCCATGGCTGTGTCGGCGGCAACGACCGGTGCCGTGCCCTTAATCATCAAATATGCCGGCGAAGAAATATTCGTCAACAAGAACCAGTCCGTGGTCATGGGCGTTACAATCGCCGCCATCATCATAACGATCTGCAAAACCCTTGCTGAATATATGTCAAACGTAACCGTCAGCTATCTCGGCCTGCGTTTTGTTTCCGATCTCCGAATAAAAATGTTCGAGCGTCTGGCCCACGCCGATCTCAGCTGGGTGGAGGGCACCCATTCTGGCCGCTTTGTCGCTGGCTTCCTCAATGACGCCAATCTTATCCGCCAGACAGCCAGCCGTTCCTTAATCGCACTTGGCGAAAACTCGCTCAAAGTCGTCGTTCTGTTGGCCTCCATGTTCTGGATCGATTGGCGTCTCGCCTCAATTGTTATGGCGCTCATGCCCATAGGCCTTCTTTTACTTGGTCAACAACGCCGCAAAATGCGCTCATCAACCAAAAAATCACTGCAGGAAACCGGCGATCTGTCGGCCCTCATATCCCAAACCCTTCGCTCAATCAGGGTCGTCCGGGCATACGGCCAGGAAGATAAGGAGATCGGTCGCGCCTCCTCCGTCATCAACCGCACAATGGAATTCACCATGCGCGGTGCGCGCGCCAAGGCACTCGCCAACCCCATTGCCGAATTAATGACCGGCATCGGCTTTGCAGGTGCCATCTACTACGCCGGTACCGGTGGACTTGACGGGGCAGAGACAGACCAGATGGGACGCTTTCTCGGCTTCATGACAGCCGCCATGCTGATTTACCAACCCCTGCGCAGTCTCGCCACCCTGCAAACAACCTTGCAGGAAGGGGTCGCCGCCTCCAGTCGGGTATTTGGCATTATCGACCGGGTTATTGAGCTCAAAGATGAACCCGGCGCCAAACCGCTCGCGCTTAACAACGGCGAAATCAAATTTGAAAACGTCACATTCTCCTACGAACCCGGCCAGCCCGTACTCGAAAATTTCTCCGTTACAATTCCGGCAGGCAAAACCGTGGCCCTCGTCGGCCCGTCAGGCTCGGGCAAGAGCACAATCCTCAACCTCGTCTTACGCTTCTTCGACCCGGATAGCGGCCGCATCACCATTGACGGTCAGGGATTACGCGAAATAACCATCGACAGCCTGCGCCAGAAATCTGCACTTGTAACCCAGGATCCCGTGCTTTTCGACGATACGATAAAAGCTAATATTGCTTACGGCACAAAAGGTGCCAGCGATGAAGATATAAAAACCGCAGCCAATTCCGCCGCCGCCAACGAATTCATAACCGATATGCCAAAAGGTTATATGAGCAATGTCGGGGAGGCAGGAAACAACCTTTCAGGCGGTGAGCGCCAACGCGTGGCAATCGCCCGCGCCATACTCAAAAACGCTCCCATTCTATTGCTGGACGAACCAACCAGCGCGCTTGATTCACATGCTGAACGTCAGGTTCAGGCGGCATTGGAAAAGCTTATGCAGGGCCAAACGGTTTTGATGATCGCTCACCGGCTATCAACCATTCAAAGTGCCGACATTATCCTGGTAATGAAGGATGGCCAACTTGCCGAACAGGGGTCCCATCAGGAATTGATCGACAGCAATGGCATCTACGCCAGCCTTTGTCGCTCCCAATTCATGGGGCTTGAATAAAATCACACAGACAGAGGTCAACCAAAAAACGGAGTTAAGATCTCGGGTAGGAGCATCAAAAAATAGCCAGCAATGGCTTTTTGTTGCGACAAGGACCCAAGGGGTCCCGGGCCTTGGCCCGTCCCGCCGGAGTGCCGTACCGAAGGTGCGAATTGCACGTAAGGCAAAACAAAGCGGGAATAAAACAGATCAATTCATAAAGAAAAGATATGAAATGACCTGATTTATTCCCGCCTGAGAATTTTATTCACCAGGAGATTGGACAATGAGCCAGACTTAAACTCGGCCTCAAGTGCGTCCGGGTCATACACCTCATCGACCCAGCGCATAAATTCCATTGGCTCCGCTGCATTGTCTTTCAGGTATTGATCAAAGACAAAATCAATAATGCCTGTGTCAGAATTTTTAAAATGTCCAAATTTGGGGCTTAACTGCTCAATAGCGCGCTCAATCGGCAACCCTTCCTTGAAATGCATAAAAAGAACCGACGCAAGCCCCGCCCGGTCAGCGCCCGATTTACAATGCAAAAGCACCGGATACTCCAGTGTCTCAAACAATGCTTTAGCCTCATGCAATACGTCCTTGGCAGGGGCCGCACGTGACTTCAGGCTGAAATTCACCAGTTCCAATCCAAGACGATCACAGGCATCCTTCTCCAGCCGAAAACCACCGCATTCCCTGTCCCCACGCAGGTTGAGCACTGTTTTGATGCCCCGGCGCGCCATTTGCCCGAGCTGATAGGGCGCAGGTTGATTGCACCGCCATATATCACGCGAAATCTGAGCTCGATTGGTCCAGAAAATTCGGAAAATTCCATGATCAATAACAATCATATCAAAATAGTCATAAGCACGGAAAAGAGAGTTTTGCAGCCATTTCGGCGACCGCTCAAAGGCACGTTGGCGCCGTTCGGCAAAGCGTTCACGGCTCGCACGCCTCGCCCGCCTGAATCTCTTTTTTAGGGGTAGTTTTTTGGGCAATTCGGGAGCGTCGAGGCTCATATCTTCCGACCTTTTTCGCTCCATATTTGCACCACCGAAACCCAAATAATATTGCTCCACGCCACAAGCTTCATTGATTGACCGCCCTTGGGCTATTTGAAAGACTTATATACACACCAAACTACATGCTCTCTCATTCCACTTTTGTAATGCTGTGATATCCGCTATAGACAAACACATCAAGGGGCGGCCAATTGCACATATTCATCACAAACGATATTGAACACCCAGCCGCGCCGCACAACCGCCATGAGCCAAACCATATTGGCAATACCGACATTTAGAAAAAATAGAAATTTCAGCCCCGATTGATGGCAAAAACCGAAAAAAAATCAACCCTGTTAGCTCCCCTGGTAAGCGGTATTCTCGCGGGCTACATCAAGCTCGTCTACAAGACCTCGCGCAAGATATGTGAACCTGAGCACTACGGCAAATATGCCAAAGAGCATCACCCCTTTATTGGCGCCATGTGGCATGGCCAATTTCTCATGGGACCGATTACAAAGCCAACCAATATCACCACTGCAATCATGGTTGCAAAACATGGCGATGGCGACATCATCGGCGGAGCTATCGAGCACTTCGGCATGAAACTGATCCGTGGCGGCGGCGCGGGACACCGAAAGCGCGACCGCGGCGGAATGCGGGCATTGCGCGAAAGTCTCCGTATCCTGAAAAGCGGCACAACCATCGGCATGACTGCCGACGTCCCCCCTGGCCCCGCACGCATCGTCGGCATGGGAATAGTAACCATCGCCCGCATGTCAGGCCGCCCAATTCTGCCAACGGCAACTGCCACGAGCCGCTTTCATGCCTTCAACACCTGGAGCCGCATGACGCTCAATCTGCCATTCTCCAAACTGGCAATTGTCTACGGCGAACCCATTAACGTCCCCCGTGAAGCAACCGAAGACGAACTCGAGACATATCGCCAGCTCGTTCAGGATCGGATGAACGATGTCACCACCCGCGCCTATGAGCTCGTTGGCCGCAGCACCGACGATATCCGGCCCTATACGCTGAGCCCATCTGCCACCGCATCAAGCGCCCCACGGCTGCCTGTAAGCATCCCCCTCAAAATTTACCGGACGATGACCAATATCCTGAGCTTCACTGCTCCCTGGATATTGCGAAAACGGGAACAACTGCACAAAGAAGATCCGACCCGTCGCAACGAACGTTTGGGTCGTCCAACAACGCCCCGCCCGCAAGGCCCCCTCATCTGGTTCCACGCCGCAAGCGTCGGGGAAACAAACGCAATTTTGCCAATCCTGCCAGAACTCAGGAAAGAGCGACCGGACACCCAAATCCTCCTCACCACAGGTACCCTGACATCCGCCAGACTGGTCGAGGCACGAGCCTCCGATATCGCCATCCATCAGTTTATTCCGCTTGATGTGCAAAAATTCATGAAAAGGTTCATTGAGCACTGGAAACCGGATCTCGCTGTGATTGCCGAATCAGAAATCTGGCCGAACCTCATACTCGAAACATCAAACGCCAAAATTCCGCTTCTTCTCATCAACGCCCGCATGTCGAAAAAGTCGTTTCGCTCTTGGAAAAAATATGGCGTCATAAGTCGCCCGCTGTTTAGTCGCCTCGATCTCGTCCTGGCCCAGACGCCAAGAATAACCGATTGGTATAAATTCTTGGGCTCAACCGATGTTCATACCACCGGCAATCTCAAAGTCGACGCACCACCACCTCCAGTAGACCTCGACAAACAATTGATCCTCCAGCAAGCAATCGGTGATCGGCCTCTTTTTCTCGCCGCAAGCACCCATCCCGGCGAGGACATGATAATCGCGGACGCCCACCGCAAAATGGCCCGTAAAATCCCGGACCTCTTGACCATTCTCGCACCAAGGCATCCTGAGCGCGGCATTTCCATATCAGAGGAATTCCGTGAAACCGGCCTGAGAACGGCCCTTCGCTCTCAAAACGAATTACCCAAAGCCAGTCACGACATCTATATCGCCGACACCATAGGCGAATTGGGTACTCTCTATTCCCTAAGCTCCGTCGCATTCATTGGTGGTTCCCTCGTCAGGCACGGTGGACAAAACCCGCTGGAGGCCATCAAACTGGACACTGCAGTTCTCACAGGCCCCTACTACCAGAATTTTGGCGACATCTATCAGTCTCTGTTCAGGGCGCGCGGTGCAATCGAGGTCACATCTGCTGAAGAAATTGCTGAAATTGCCACAAATCTGCTGCAAAACGGTACTGAAATAAACGAAATACGACTAAAAGCACGCAAGGGACTGGCTGTTCTCACCGGCGCGCTCAGCGAAACTGTAAACGCAATAGTCGAGCATCTACCGATTGAAAAGGACTAATTCAACGTGCGCCTCGAAAGTCCAAAATGGTGGTACGACAAAGACAAAACCCCCATTGCCAACGCCTTAAGCCCCCTGTCCTGGATTTGGGGTGCCATCGCAGGTGCCCGCATGAGTGCACCGTCCAGGTACCACTCAACCCTGCCCGTTATATGCATTGGCAATTTCACGATGGGCGGCGCCGGCAAGACACCAACAGCCATTGCCATCTGCAACTACCTTAAATCCATGGGCGAACAACCAGCCTTTTTATCACGAGGATATGGCGGCGAACTTAAAGGCCCGCATCTCGTTAATATAGAAACAGATACCGCCACCCGCGTCGGCGACGAACCTTTGCTTCTTGCCAGACACGCGCCAACATTTATCGCGCGAGAACGGATCGAGGGTGCAAAAATGATCGAAGCCAGCACCGCCACGGTGATAATCATGGATGACGGTTTTCAAAACACAAGCCTTCACAAAGATCTCAACGCAGTGGTCATCGATGGCGGCGTCGGCATTGGCAATGCAATGGTGGCACCAGCTGGCCCGCTGCGCGCACCAATAGAGCAACAGCTAACCATGTGTGACGCCATAATCATATTAAGAGGAAGCGACGCTGATCATGAAAGTGTCCGAAACCTGACCGCCGCATTTCGCGGCCCCACCATGTCAGCTCAAATTGTCCCCAGTGAAGACACGGGCTGGCTCTCTGCCGCCAAGGTCGTCGCATTTGCTGGAATTGGCAGACCGGAGAAGTTTTTCCAAACGGTAAGTAAAATCACGCCAAATCTAATCGGCACCATGACCTTCCCCGATCACCACAACTACACCGAACAGGATGCACGTAATCTGGTCGCGCGTGCATTTTCCGAAGACGCAATTCTTCTAACGACCGAAAAAGACTGGGCACGTCTGCCCACTCACATTGAAGCATTGAACGAGCTCAAGGAACAGGCGCACAGATTGCCAATCAGACTTGAATTTGATGGAACCGATGAAACGCAGCTGGCCAAGCTGATAGACATCGCGCTTTCAACCCGCCAGCACCACTAGAGCATTTTCAGGATAAGTGTGTGCGGTTATCCGGTTCGAAAATGCGTCAAAACAAGGACTTAGGGTCATCTTTTGATTCAGTCAAAAGATGAAAGACCCTAGCCTTTTCGGCGCCGCGCCCGCGCAGGCCCGAGCATAGCGAGGAGTAGCCGTGAGCGAAAAATCCTGAGCACGGACAAGCTGATCGACCGCAAAAATACTGCGCCGCGACGGCTCACCCCTGATTTGAATTCCGTACTTCCATATAGCGGCGCAGTGATATCTCCGCCGTAAGATACGCTTCCTGCAAATCAACGCTCCAATAGCGCAAATCCTCAAGCGAAATAGGCGTATCCGTTACCGCACAACGCACATAATCACCTTGCGACAAAACGCGGAACTCACCGCCGCCATATTCGAGCGTTGCTTCACTCTGCAAATTGAGCATTTTTTCAAATCGATTCATGGACGCTCTCGGTTGGGAAATTCACTGACTTCTTGAATGTAAATATAGATAGTGGATCGACGCCAAAAATACCAGCGCGAATTAGAATAATAAGGCAGGACACAGCCCCACGCTTAAAATAAAGAACCCTGATTACCGCCCTTGGCCGGGCCTTTCCTGGCGGCTGACTTTGGCTTGGGAGTGATACGCTTTTGCCGTCCTTTCACAGGCTCCGGCCCGCCGTCACCATCGCCACCACCACTTTGCGGAACGACAGAAACATGACCATCTGCAAACTCGATATCGAGCAGTCGCGATTGTCGCGCCGCCTCAACATTACGGACCATATGTCCGTCATCAGACCGCACAATGGAAAATCCACGCTTGAGAACACTTTGATGCCCGAGCGAGCCAAGGAGTTTCCCGAGACCTTCAACCGCTTGTCTGTTCCTCCCTACCAGATTGCCAAAAGCCTGGGTATCACGCAAATTTAGCGAACGCAGTTTTTGTCGCTCCATATCAATCCGCGCAGACAAAGGCCGCACACTCAACCGACCGGCCATCGCACCAAACCTCACACTATGCCCCTGGGTATTGGAATGGAGCCCACGCCCCAACCGGTTTCCCGCCGCGTCGAGCCGCTGCCGCGGCAGCCCCAGAACATCCTGCATGCGCGGTAATCCACGCCCGGCACTTAAAACCCGCCCGCGCATCTCATCCAGGCTTCGATAGATCACACGTTTTAGACGTTGATGAAGATCACCCACTCGCTCAATAAGCTCGCCATATTTAGGCACAGCCCATTCCGCGGCTTTCGTTGGTGTTGGTGCCCGCGCATCCGCCACCAAATCAATCAGCGTCCAGTCTGTTTCATGTCCGACCGCCGAAATAAGCGGAATTTTACTTGCCGCAACCGCCCGGACAACAACCTCCTCGTTAAATCCCCAAAGATCCTCCAGGCTCCCGCCACCACGCGCAACAATCAACGTGTCGGGCCGCGGAATATCACCATCAGGCGCAAGCGCATTAAACCCGTTAATCGCGCGCCCCACCTCCGCAGCCGAGGTCTCCCCCTGCACCCGCACCGGCCAAACAAGCACCCGCACAGGAAAGCGCTCGGAAAATCCGTGCAACATATCGCGAATAACCGCTCCGGTGGGTGAGGTCACCACACCGACCACCTTGGGTAAAAACGGCAGTTTTACCTTCCGCGCGTCATCAAAAAGCCCCTCCGCCCCGAGCTTTTTGCGCCGCTCTTCAAGAAGTGCCATCAAAGCCCCGACACCCGCAGGCTCCAGACTTTCAATTACAATCTGATATTTCGAAGATCCGGGATAGGTGGTGACACGCCCCTTGACGACGACCTCCATTCCCTCCTCAGGCTTGAACCGCAATTTTTGAAAAACACCGCGCCAGACAACCCCGTCGATGCGCGCTTTCTCATCTTTCAACGAGAAATAGCAATGCCCCGAGGAATGCGGGCCGCGATAGCCCGATATCTCGCCCCGCAGCCGAACATAGCCATACCCCTCCTCAACTGTGCGTTTAATGGCGAATGCCAATTCCGACACCGAAAACTCAGTAGCATTATGCCCGTCCAGATCCAGTTTTTTATCTTCAGACAATTTTCAAAACCTATAATACCCAATGAGCGATAGCCCATTGGCAACCCGGTCAATTTACGCAATGATATATCAGCATTATTTAGGCGGATTTTGAGCGCTGATCCAGCCCCTTAACCGTTGCAATAAGTGGACAAGTTGGAATTAGTGGATAAGTCGAGCTCTGGCTTCATGATCAAACATCCCTCTGATAGCAATTATGACAACAAATTCAGGGATCAGGTCAGCAGCACCAAGCCCCAAAAGAACAAATATATAAAACGAGGATAAATAAGAAAATGAACGTCCTGATCATTGGCGCTGGTGGCCGCGAACACGCCCTGGCATGGGCATTGTCCTCAAGTCCCCTTGTCAGCCATCTTTATTGCTCACCCGGCAATGCAGGCATTGAAACACTTGCCAACTGCGTGTCCCTCGACCTCAAGGATCACGCAAGCGTCATCGAATATTGCCGCGCGGAAAACATCGGCTTTGTTATCATCGGCCCCGAAGACCCGCTCGTCGCAGGCCTGGCCGATGATCTGCGCGCCGAAGACATAAAGGCTTTTGGACCATCAAAAGCCGCGAGCGCGCTTGAAGGCTCAAAAGGCTTCACCAAAGACCTCTGCCGCGAATACGGAATTCCCACAGCAGCCTATGGTCGTTTTGATAGTCCGGGCCATGCCAAAACCTATGTCGAACGCCACCCCCTCCCGGTCGTCATCAAGGCAGATGGCCTGGCCGCCGGCAAAGGCGTGACCATTGCTGAAACGCTTGAGGAAGCAACAAACGCCATTGATGAATGCTTCGAGGGCCGCTTTGGCAAAGCTGGTGCCGAGGTCGTTATTGAGGAATGCCTTGTCGGCGAGGAAGCCAGCTTTTTCGTGCTTACAGACGGCAAATCAATCCTGCCCCTGGCGACCGCCCAAGATCACAAACGCGCGTTTAATGGCGATCAGGGTCCAAACACCGGCGGCATGGGTGCCTATTCGCCCGCCCCCATTATGACCGACCAAATCTGCCGACAGACAATCGACGAAATCATCATGCCAACAATCAAGGCCATGAACGATCGCGGCACCCCTTTTCAGGGCGTACTTTACGCAGGTCTCATGCTCACCGACACCGGCCCGCAACTCATCGAGTATAACGCCCGTTTTGGCGACCCTGAATGCCAGGTCCTGATGCTTCGCCTCGCCAGCGATATTCTCCCCGCCCTCATTGCCACCAATGACGGCACACTCGACCAGACCCAGCTTGAATGGCGCATGCAAACTGCTATGACCGTCGTCATGGCAACCCACGGCTATCCCGGCACTTATGCCAAAGGCTCAGCCATCAAAGGCATTGACGACTTTGACGAACCAGACGCCGAAATTTTTCATGCAGGAACAATTCGCGATGGCGAGGGCTTAAAGGCCAATGGTGGTCGCGTGCTTAATATTACCGCCCTCGGTCATGACATATGTGAAGCCCGTGACCGGGCCTATAAAATCGTTAAAGATGTTGATTGGCCTGAAGGTTTTTACCGCACCGACATCGGCTGGCGCGCCATAGAGCGCGACGGTTAAAAGAGCTTGTAATTTTCTCTGCCTGCTCTGACACCCCTGCCTCAGAACTCAATGGGTGGCCAGATCAGCCCGACCCGGTATTGAAGAACCTCGATAGGAGCGACAAAAATAGCCAGCAATGGCTTTTGCCGCGACAAGGGTGCAAGGCACCCCGGCGCGAGCGCCGCGCCCGCGCAGGCCCGAGCATAGCGAGGAGTAGCCGTGAGCAAAAAATCCTGAGCACCGACAAGCAAATCGCTCTTAAAGAGGGCGGGGGATCAAAGACGGGTCACGAAAAAAGAGACAGCCTGTTTACCAATTTAAAATCATCAGCCTCAGATACATTGAAACACCAAAAAAGTACCTTATCTTTCAGTTTGTCATTTGACATCGATCAATAGATATAATCCGGATATGTCGCATTTTAGGTGATATGTCGCATTTTAAGTAAGGTAAGATAACTTAACCATACGCATCCAGGACTTCAGGCATCCAAGCTCATAAATTGCCGCGATTACAGAATAAGGACTTCATATGTCGCCGAAAAACGCACTCGTCGTAAGACCATCCTCCCTGCCCGCTAAAGGCAAGAGCTTCACATTGGCTCTTGGAGGCGGAGCGGCTCGCGGCTTTGCACATATTCCAATTGTCGAAGCGCTTAACGAGCTCGGCGTAAAACCGGATTTGATTGTCGGCACATCCATGGGCTCCATAATAGGTTCATGTTACGCCGCCGGAATGACCGGCGTTGAAATCCGGGACCACACTCTCGAACTTTACCGCAGTCCAACCAATCTGATTAAGCGACTGATAAAAAAATGGCCCGACCGCATAACAGATATCTGGAATCCGCTGACACCGTCACTTTTCGATCCCGTCACATTATTTGAAATGGCGGCACCTGACCAAATCAAAACAAGGTTTGAAGATCTAAAGATCCCCTTCAAAGTCATCACAACCGATTTTTATGCCGAAAAGCAGCGCATCATCGACAAGGGCCCGGTTATCCCTGCAATTGCGGCATCATCAGCCCTGCCTGCACTTTTCAAACCGGTCGAAATTGATGGCGATATATTGGTCGATGGCGGCTTCGTTAATCCGACCCCGTTTGACATCGCGAAAATCCCTGGCGCCATATCAATTGCAGTTGACGTAACTGGCGGCACAGGACACCGCGAAGGCAATGAGCGCCCCGGCTCGCTCGAAACCTGGGTAGGCTCAACACAGATAATGCTTCATTCCATAACCCGCGAAAAACTTAAATCCGAACAACCAGATATACTGATCCGCCCTGCGGTTGAGCTTTATGGCGCGCTGGAATTTCAAAAAGTGGAAGAAATATTAGCCGCCTGCGAGCCTGCAAAGGACGAGCTGAAACGCGCGCTTGAAAATAAAATCGAGATCAGCGCCGCATCTTGAAAAATTCTTTCAATAGCGCAGCTGACCGAACCTCATCAATGCCCGAATAGACCTCCGGCGCGTGATGGCAACTGGCCTGCTCAAAAAACTGTACTCCGCTTTCAACAGCCCCGCCCTTCACATCAAACGCACCAAAATATAGCCGTCTGATACGTGCAAACGAAATGGCCGCCGCGCACATGGCGCAAGGCTCCAGCGTCACATAAAGATCATGCCCAACCAAACGCTGTGAGCCCAAGGCCAAACATGCCTGCCGGATTGCCAATATTTCCGCGTGCCCTGTCGGGTCATGCGCTGCCAGCGTTGCATTACCCGCCTGCGCTACAACCTGCCCCTGCCCATCAATGATGACCGCACCAACAGGCACCTCTCCGCGCGCCCCCGCTTCTTCTGCCTGCAGGAGTGCAAGTTCCATATAGCTCTTATTGCCGACAAATGTCATAAGCGTCCTAACACCCAGAGATATAAATAAACCAAAGCCCAAAATCCAATGCCCCAGTTTGATAAAAACAAGAACCGACGCGCCCCATCCGACCGCAAGATGAAGGACCCAAACAGTCCCGTAAATCGCAAGGCCAAAACGTCCAGGCAAATTAAAGCCGCGCCCAAAATTCAGGCAACCATGCGCATTGCCAAGGCAATTGCCCGCGCAGGGCTCTGCTCAAGGCGCGAAGCCGAAACCTGGATTGAGCTTGGACGTATTAGTGTAAACGGTAAGGTTCTGACAAGCCCGGCGTTAAATGTCACGCCCGAAGACACAATCCTGGTCGATGGTGAAGCACTGCCAGGCCACCAGCAAACCCGTCTATACCGCTACCATAAACCCAAAGGCCAGGTAACAACCCATAAAGATCCCGATGGTCGTCCGACCGTGTTTGAAAACCTGCCCGAAAATCTCCCCCGCCTCATATCCATCGGCCGCCTTGATCTTAACACTGAGGGACTTTTGCTGCTCACAAATGATGGCGCACTTGCCCGACTGATTGAACTGCCGAAAACCGGTTGGCTCAGGCGCTATAAAGTCCGCGCCCACGGCAGAGTAAAGCAGGCGGCACTTGATCGCCTCAAAGAAGGCATCACGATTGACGGCGTCAAATATGGTGCCATCGAGGCCGAGCTAGAACGCCAGCAGGGTGCTAATGTGTGGCTCAACATCGGCATTCGGGAAGGCAAAAACCGCGAAATCCGCAAGGTTTTGGCGGAGCTTGATCTCAAGGTTAACCGCCTAATCCGTCTTTCATTCGGACCATTTCAACTGGGCGACCTGAAAATGGGAACCGTGGATGAAGTAAACATTCAAACCCTGCGCGATCAGCTTGGCGAAAAAACCTCAGCCGAACTGGGGCTGGGGAACACAGATTCCAAAACCAGACCAAAATCGTCGAGTAAAACCGGAGGGAAACCGGACACTCTTGGAGGCGCAAAAACCCAAACAAGCGATGGAAAACCCAAAAGACCAACACAAAAATTGCGCCCCAAGAAAAAAATCATTAAACGCAGGAACCAATCATGAGGGTCGTCGGCGGAACCCTGAAAGGCCGTCGCCTACACGCGCCTAAATCGGACGCGATCCGACCGACCACCGACCGGATCCGCGAGGCGCTTTTCAATGTGCTCACCCACGCCATTGATGATTTCACGCTGGACGGTGCGACCACACTCGATCTTTTCGCGGGCTCCGGCGCGTTGGGCATTGAGGCCATATCGCGCGGTGCCAAATTCGCTCTTTTCGTCGAGCAATCCCCCGAAGCCCGCGGTCTGACCCGCTCAAACGTCGAAGATCTGGGACTCACCGGCATCACCAAAATATTCCGACGTGATGCAACAGATCTTGGACCCATTCAGCGTTTTGATCCGTTTGATCTCGTTTTCCTCGACCCGCCTTACGGAAAATCTTTGGGCGAAAAGGCATTGATTGCCGCCCGCGATGGTGGTTGGCTTTCTGACAATGCCATTTGCATCTGGGAAGAAATGGCATCAGCTGAAATCGTACTACCTGACGGTTTCGAGCTCCTCGATGAACGCAGCTATGGCGATACGGTGATCAGAATCCTGCGTTATCTTGACACGCGCATGTAATTAGAAATTCCAAAATCGCGCAGAAAAACTGACGCAAAAAGCCCCGTCCTGACAGGTAGAATTTGTAACGGGATCAAACCAAATTTACAAAATGCTTCCGGCACAACTCGATAGGAGCGATGAATTATCCAATTCGTCGCGACAAGCGACCAAGGGTCGCCGGGCTGTAGCCCGCCCCCGCGGAGTCGTGTGCGCCAGCACACTTGGCGTGAGCGATAACAGAGCGCCGGAACTGGTGCAAAAGCCCCGCCCTGACAGGGTGGTATTGTGACAAGATCAAGTCAAACGTTGCAGGGCGTACGAGTAGTACGGCCAAAAAATGTTTTGCACCGGAACTGACGCAAAAAGCCCCGACCTGACAGGGTGATATTGTGACAAGGTCAAGCCAAACGTTGCAGGGCGTACGAGTAGTACGGCCAAATAAGTTTTGCGCAGGAATTGGTGCAATATCACCCTGTCAGCTGCGTTCGAAAAGGCGTTCGATGTCTTTCAAGCTTATCTCGACATAAGTCGGGCGACCGTGATTGCATTGCCCGGAACCGGGTACCGCTTCCATTTCGCGCAAAAGAGCGTTCATTTCGGTACTGTTGAGCCGACGACCGGACCGAACAGAACCATGACACGCCATGGTGGCGCAAACATAGTCGATCCGCTCCTTGAGCGAGAACGCCGCCCCCGCATCGCGGATTTCATCCATAAGATCGCGGACAAGACCTTTTACGTCAACCTTGCCAAGGATCGCGGGCACTTCGCGCACCATAATCGCACCAGGGCCAAATTCTTCCATAACGAGACCCAACTTGGAAAAATCGTCTTTATTCGCCATAAGAAGCGCAATATCGTCCCCATCAAGATCAACGACTTCGGGAATTAGCAGCCCTTGAGACGCAACGCCGCCAACCTCAAGTGCGTGTTTCATACGCTCATAAACAATTCGCTCATGGGCGGCGTGTTGATCAACGATCAACACCGAAGTTTCGGTTTGGGAAACAATGTAATTTTCATGAAGCTGCGCCCGCGCCGCGCCAAGAGGCCGTTGAGAATAATCAGCACCCAAGTCATCGGTAACATAGTCAACATTTCCGCTTGGCTGATCAATAGGCGCGAAAGCCGCTTGTGATGGAGCAGCAAAGCCACCCTCAAATCGTGGTGGAACGGGATAGACAGGACGATCTCCGCCCCCCCCATGCCCGGCGCCCCCGCCATGGCTTAGTCCATAACGCCCATCAGTTCCAATATCTTGCGGCGCGCCGCCACCACCTGGCCTGAAGGCATCCAGTGTTGCAACACCGCCGCGAGCAGATGATATATGCCCGGCCTCGGACAATACCTGTTTGAGCGTTCCAACAATCATACCGCGTACGAGCCCGGCATTGCGGAACCGGACTTCGGCCTTTGTTGGATGAACATTCACGTCAACTTCCGACGTAGGAACATCTATAAAAAGTGCGAGCAAAGGGTGCCTGCCACCAGGCATGAAATCACCGTAAGCACCCCGAACAGCACCCGACAACAATTTGTCGCGCACAGGGCGGCCGTTCACAAACAAAAACTGCTTGAGCGTATTGGCCCGGTTCAATGTCGGCAGCCCCGCAAACCCGCGCAAGCGTAGCCCCTCGCGCGTTGCGTCAACCTCGAGCGCGTCTTCCATAAAATCAGGCCCCATAATCTTGCCCAAACGATTAAGAAGCCCTTGAGAATTATTTTCCATTGCCGGCAGGTTGAGCCCAACCCTGTCACCAACCGTAACAGAAAACGAAACCTCAGGGTGCGCCATGGCAAGCCGCCTGACGACATCATTGATCGCACTATTTTCCGCCCGTTCCGACTTCATGAATTTCAACCGTGCAGGCGTGGCTGAGAAAAGATCATGCACTTCGATACGCGTTCCGCGATTAAGCGAGCTGGGACGCGCGGAAGATTTGCGCCCACGGTCAACAACAAGCTCAAATCCTGAACCCGCTCCTTGCGCAACGCTCTTGATGATGAGACGCGCCACTGACCCGATCGAAGGCAGCGCTTCACCCCGAAACCCGAGTGTATTGATATCCATAAGATCATCATCGCGCAGCTTCGAGGTGGCATGACGCTCGACCGCCAGTTCGAGCTCATCAACCGTCATGCCAAAACCATTATCGCTAATGCGAATAAGCGAGAGACCACCGCCCACTGCAACAACGTCAATAACACTTGCTCCGGCATCCAGCGCATTTTCCACGAGTTCTTTAACAACGCTCGCCGGACGCTCAATAACCTCGCCAGCCGCAATCCGGTTGACGGTCTTCTCGGATAGTTTCTTGATCGTCATCACAAACCTACCCTTCAGTTTTTCCCACGCAGGATCGACAGCGCCAGTTTCTTGCCCATCTCAACGGCCGGTTGATCAAAAGGATCAACATGCATTAGCGCACCTGCAATTACCGTCTCCATCATAAAATGCATGGCCAGCGCGCCAATCGCCTGCTCGCTCATATCAGGCACATCTATGGTGCGAACAGGACGCCCTGCGCCGACAAGCGCTTCAGGAACTGCCCTTTGTTGAGCTGCGACCAGGTCGCCCACATTTTTTCCGGCAAGATAATCAAGCCCGGCCCGTTTGGCCAATTCAGCGTCAATAACATCCCCCTCACCCTTGAGATCAGTGCGGACAAAAGTGAGAAAATGATCGCGCGGACCATCCATAAAAAGCTGCAGGAGAGAATGTTGATCAACAGGACCAAGCCCACTTAGAGGCGTCGACCCGACACCAGCCTTGCCAAGGCTCTCCCCCCAAAGCTGGGCGTACCACGCAGCAAACCGCCCCAAACGATCCGCATAAGGCATCATAACCGAAACCGCCATATTACGGTCCATGTGAAGGGCGACCGCGACGGCCGCACCAACCGCAGGCGCGTAGTCACCGGGCGTCGCACAATCCATGAGCCCTTGAACAACTCCCGCCGCACCTTCGCGGATAGCAATTGGATCAAGCCCACGCGCAATTGCCGGGATAAGTCCGACATTGGTCAGACACGAATAGCGTCCGCCAATACCGGTATGATGCTCAAGCATGGGAATATCAAAAGACATGAACAATTCACGCAGCCCATTTGACCGGCCTTCGATTGCAGGCTCTGTCACCCCTAAAATACTTTTCGCGATCCGGTCTCCAAGCCCCGCTGTTTGCAACGCTTTAATCAACACGATCGCTTGTGAAAGTGTCTCAGCAGTCCCACCCGATTTTGACGTGATAACAAAGCGCGTGGTCTCAAGATCGAGCCGCGCCAGTGCCAGGCTTAAAGTCCTGGGATCAAGATTGTCATAAAACCGGGTACGCGGTCGGCGACGCTGCCCACGAACCGCATCGCCAGGAATATTCCAGCCACCAAATTGTGCAAAAGTCTGTCCGCCAAGGCTCGAACCACCGGTGCCAAAAAAGACCACGGTTTTGGCGTTAATGACAAGTTCTTCAAAGGCCGCTTCCGCAAGCGCAATATCGTCTCGCGCCTCCGCTATCCGCAATAACGGCAAACTATCCGTTTCATATGCACGACGCAGATCATCAATCGATAACCGGGCACGGCTTAACCAACGGTCAAGGTCAGATGGCGCCAGTCCTCCCTCACCAATCCGGCCAGAAAGTACGCCTGAAATCGACTGAACGTAATGTGGGGTCGTAATATTAAAAGGCCCCCCGGTATAGTCCGGGTCCATTCCAACCTGCTTGATAGCGTCCATTTCGCCCTTCCCTCCGGCGGTCCCCAGAGGAGCTGAGGCCTAGCCTTTTTTGCCAAGCTTTGTCGGCTGACCAACAATTGTCACAATAAGCCCATCCGATTGAAGCAGCCGTTTTGCAACAGCTTTTATGTTCTCAATACTAACATCCTCAATCATCTGATTACGCTCATCAATATAACCGAGTCCAAGATTTTCGATTTGTATCCACAGGAGCTGATTGGCAATTTTGGAGTTCGTATCAAACCTGAGAGGATAGGACCCGGTCAAATAACGCTTGGCATTTTTGAGCTCTTCCGCAGTCGGCCCCTCCTCGGCAATGCGTTTGAACACGCCCTTGATCACATCCAGAGACGTCCCCATGGCTTCATTCTTCGTCGCGACACCGCCCAAAAACACAGAGGCATGTGCATAAGGCGAAATATAACTGTAAACCGAATAGGCAAGCCCGCGCTTCTCGCGCACTTCCTCCATCAGCCGCGAGTTAAATCCGCCGCCACCAATAATATAATTCAACACATAGGACGGGACAAAGTCCTTATCCTTGCGCAAAAAAGCCCGGTGTCCGAACTGCGCAACAGATTGCGGCACTTTCATCTCGATTATTTTCTGCTTGGGCCCAGCGGTAAGTGATGCCATCTCAACAGGTGCAAGCGAGGATTTCTCGGGCAATCCACCAAAAACCTTGTCAAGAAGCTGAGCCAGCGCCTCAGGCGTAATATCGCCAACAACCGATACATTCAGCGTATCACGGGCAAAAATATTCTTGTGGTATGTTTTGAGGTCATCAGCACCAATCGCCTTAATGCTGGCCGCGTCCCCATCGACCGAGCGAGCGTATGGATGGTCACCAAATGCAAGACGAAACCAGGCGCGCGACGCAACCTTATTGGGGTCATTGTCCGCCATAACAATATCGGCTGCCAGACGCTCGCGCATCCGCTCTAGCGGCTCTGCATCAAAACGCGGCTTGGTCACAGCCAGACGCAACAGCTCCGATCCAGCATCAAGGTTTTTCGAAAGCGACTGAAAGCTCCCACTAAAAACATCCCGGCTGGAGCTAAAACCGATCTTCACCGAAAGATCTTCCATTTTCTCCTGAAAGGCTTGTGATTTAAGCTCACCCGCACCTTCATCAAGCATGGTCGTGAGAAAATTCGAGACACCCGCCTTGCCTTTAGGATCCTGTACCGCACCACCATCAAAGGCAAAACGCATGGCAACCAACGGCAGACTGTGTTCTTCCACAAGCCAGGCGACAATACCACCTGGGCTTTTGACTTTTTGTATTTTCATGGCCTCAGCATTATTTGGAAGGAAAAGAACAGCCGCAACAAGCGCGACCCATATGGCGCTCAGGCCGGTTGACCGTGAGCTCTGTTTCGAAATTCTCATTTACTATCCTGCTAAAAATGGACTTGCAAAAATTTGACCCGCGATAATGAGACCTGCACCGATTATGATTTCGACGCGGGTGCCTGCTTTTTCACGGCCTGTTTCTTGGCTTTGGTCGGGAGCAACAATTCGCCGGTTACCGAGTGCTTGATATCAAGGAATTTCTTTGCCGCCGCCTGAATATCAGCCACACTAACCTTCGACACCCGGTCAGGCCAGGCCTCAATATCTGCAATTTTCTGTCCCGTAATCAGCCCCCATCCATAGCGCCGTGCGAGGGATGACTGACTGTCATTTTCGTAGACATAATCGGCCAGAAAACCGGATTTCGCCCGTTCAAGTTCTTTTTCGGTAACGCCATTGGATTTAATATCGTCAAGCACCGCTTCCATTGATGCCTCAACATCGCTCATCGAAACACCGTCCAGAGCCATCGCATAAAAACCGATACGGCCACTATCGACGGCTGTCCCGGTATACCACCCGCCAACAGCAGATGCTTTCCGCTGCTCAATCACCAGTTTCTTGTAAAACCGGCTGGTGCTGCCCGAAGATGTAATCTTTATAAGGAGATCAATAGCTTCCGCCTCGCCTGCTTTTGCAGTCGAATAGCTTGGCGCCAGATAGAGCCGTTCCAGCATCGGTTTACCAGCGCGAGGATCAACAAGCTTTACGCGCCGCGCCGCCCGGTGCGGGGGCTCGGATGAACGTATTGAGCGTTTTACCTCGGGACGTGTCGGAATAGGCTCATAATATTTTTTTGCAAGCTTCTCAACTTCATCCCGTGTCACGTCACCCGCGACAATCAGAACCGCGTTATTGGGCGCATAATAATTTTTGTAAAACTCAAACGCGTCCGAGCGTGAAAGCTCGGCCATCTCATGATGCCAGCCAATAACAGGAATGCCGTAAGGGTGAGATTGATAAAGGGCGGACAGCAACTCCTCATTGAGAATGCTTTGCGGGCTATTGTCGACCCGCGACCGGCGTTCCTCGAGAATGACATCGCGCTCGGTCAAAACGTCCTCATTCAGAAGCTTGAGCCCGGTCATCCTGTCAGCTTCCATGTCCATCACCAGCTCAAGCCGGTCTTTTGCAACGCGTTGATGATAAGAGGTTGTATCCTGGGATGTGAAGGCATTGTCCTGCCCGCCATTCCGCGAAATGATTTTGGAAAAAGCACCGCGTGCAATCTTGTCCGTTCCCTTGAACATCAGATGTTCGAGAAAATGCGCAATGCCCGATTTACCAGGTGTCTCATCCGCTGAGCCAACCCGGTACCACACCATGTGGGTGACAACCGGCGCGCGGTGATCGGGAATAACCACAACTTCCATGCCGTTTTTTAGTGTGAAATGTGAAGCCCGCTCTTTGGCCTCCGCCGCATCTGGAGCAATTTCTATTAAAGTCATAGCCACCATCAACAATATAAATAATCTTAAATAACCAGAAAATCTTGTTCCGTTCATTTCCACCCGTCCTGAAGCAGCCAAAGGCAACGCATTTTATATGGCCAAAGCTGCTATTTCACAAAATCCGTTTTTAATTGTCTTGTCAAAGACGCACCATTCATGTCGTCATCTGACAATGAATGTCAAATTACAACATTGTAATGCGGGTAAAATATGCATTTCAATTGAGTGCAAATAAGCTGATCGACACAAAGGAGCGCCACCTGTCGGAGTGCCGCCAGGTACAGGCGAATAGCACGTGAGACAAAAAGAGCTCATGAACACCGCTGGAACTACAATGCGTAAAGATCGGCCAAAGATGAAGTTTTACTTGGCGTCGTCGTCAGAACCTTTATCCGACCGCCCTATCCCGATAGCCTTCAGGAAATTACCCGATGAGCAATCACGCAGAGGATCAGAGGCGTTCGCAATTGCTTCTACACCCTGGGATTTCTTGAAATTACCGCCGTCACAGCGTTCTTTTGTCTTTTGTTTGGCAAGTGCCGCCATGCGTTTTTTGCGCGCATCAGGATCATCAGGCCAAACTTCGGCTTGAGCACCACGTTGCCCGGGTACAGGCAGCGTCTGGTCATCAGGTGGCAGAATGAGCGGCGCACGTTGGGACAGTTTGGGCTCGGTTTTAGGGCCAGACGAAGCAATGCCCAGCGCGTCAAAAACCTTGCCATTAAGCTCAAGTTCCGTATCGCCGATTCCGCTACTGCAAGCACTTAGGCCAAGCCCCAGCACGAATACAGCACCCGTGGTCACAAATCTGGACACAAATTTATTCGCCATTTTCTGATTGTTTCTCATCAGTCTAATCCTCAAGCCCTGACACTACTCAGCGCTCATTCTCAGCATAATTCAATAGCCCAATCTCAAAACTAAGCCAACTTTTAGGCAACTTTACGACTCGGCCATATAGAATCATATATCAGCCCCGCCACGCCTGCAACTATGGCCACATCTGCAATGTTGAAAACATACCAATAGAAATCAAAAGCATAGAGCGAGATAAAATCGATAACGCCACCATAAATGGCTCGATCAATAGAATTTCCAATGGCACCACTGATAATAAGCCCAAGCGACAGCGCCACCAGACGGGATTCAGCGCGAACCAGCCAGAACATCAAAGCAATCGCCGCCACCATCGCAAAGGCAATGAGAAACCACTGCCCGGTCTGACTGTCTTGCGTGAACATTCCGTAGCTCACGCCCTTGTTTTTAACGAAGACCAAATCAAAATGCGGAAACACTTTGACCCGGCCACGTTCAATAAGCCCGTAAACCTGAACAATCCACCACTTGCTGACCACGTCAAAAATGAGGAATAGCGCCCCAATCACAAGCCCTGGGACCATGTGGGGTGAGCGCGTCCCTGTGGTTTGTGTTTGTTCACTCATCATTGTTTCGCATCATATTGACGAACGGCTTCCGCGTCACGTGGACTGAGATCAGGATAATCAGGATCAGAGCCAACATCCTCAAGCACTTTCCAGGAGCGCGCACACTTCGTGCCCGAAGCCAAATCAGGCATCACGCCAACCCCGGCCACGTCATCCAGTGTAAAGGCCCCATCAGGCGATGGTGCGGCAATAACCTCAACCTTACTGGTGATCACCACATCAGCAAAATCAACGCCGTCAAGCGATGCCATTAGATCGCAATCGTTTATGTAGACCTTCGGCGCTGCCTCCAGGCTTGAGCCAATGCGTTTTTCACGACGCTCAACTTCCAGCGCACCCGTAACGACCTTACGGACCTTGCGGATTTTCTCCCACTTTTCAGAAACATCCGAATGCTGCCATTCCGGTGGCACATCAGGAAACTGCCTGAGATGCACCGAGCCATCATCACTTGGATAGCGCTCCAGCCACGCCTCCTCCATAGTGAAACACATCACAGGGGCCAGCCACGCGGTGAGATGAGAGAAAAGCTCATCCACCACCGTCAGTGAGGCACGGCGATTGAGGCTGTCATGGGGGTCGCAATAAAGCGCGTCCTTGCGGATATCAAAATAGAAATTCGACAAATCCACCACACAGAAATTCAAAAGCGCCGCATAAAGCCGTTTAAAATCAAAATTTGCGTAAGCGTCCCGCACAAGCACATCGAGCTCATGCAGACGGTGCAACATATAACGCTCAAGCTCCGGCATGTCCTCTACGGCAATTTTCTCACTTTCCTCATAATGATGCAGATTACCCATCATGAAGCGGATGGTGTTGCGTATCTTGCGGTAGGAATCCGTGTTGGTCTTGATGATCTCATTACCGAACCGCGGATCATCCCCATAATCGGATGAAGCCACCCAGAGGCGCAGGATTTCCGCCCCCGACTGCTTGATAACTTTTTGAGGTGCTATCACATTGCCCAATGATTTGGACATCTTGCGCCCGTCTTCCGCCATCACAAAACCATGTGTAAGCACTGCCTCGTAAGGTGCGCGACCGCGCGTGCCACAACTCTCCAGAAGCGACGAACCAAACCAGCCGCGATGCTGATCAGAACCTTCAAGATAAAGGTCGGCCGGTGATTTCAAATCCTCACGCTGCTCAAGCACGAACGCATGGGTCGAACCTGAATCAAACCAGACATCAAGGATATCAGTGACTTTTTCCCAATCACCAGGATTGTCGACAAGCCCGGCAAGTAAGCGATCCCGCGCGTCCTCTTCAAACCAGGCATCCGAACCATCAGCCTTGAATGCATCAGTAATCCGATTGATCAGCTCATCCGATTTTGCGAACTCAGCATTCGGGATGACTTCGCCAGTTTCCCGGTTCACAAAAATCGTGATCGGCACACCCCATGCCCGCTGGCGCGAGAGCACCCAGTCGGGACGGTTTGTCACCATAGCCGTGATGCGTTTTTCACCCGACTCCGGCACCCATTGCGTATCCTTGATCGCATTCAAAGCCATAGCGCGAATGCTCGCCTTGCCGTCGCGTCCAGGAACCTCAATCGGCTTGTCGATATCGATAAACCATTGCGGCGTATTGCGGAAAATCACTGGTGCCTTTGAGCGCCATGAATGCGGATAGTCATGTTTGAGATTGCCGCGCGCCACCAGCATGTCAGCGTCCTGCAGCGCCGTCATCACCATCTCATTGGCATTGCCCCAGCGCCCTTTGTCGTCCATGACGCGGGCAGGTGTATCGCCACCAAATATGGGAACGTCCTTGGCGTAATGCCCGTCCCCCTCAACCGTATAAGGCACTTCAAGGATGCCAGCATCGGCGAAGCTTTGCCGGTTGTTTTCATAAAGGCCGTAATCGTCCTGACCATGACCGGGTGCGATATGCACAAAACCAGTACCTGTGTCGGCTGTGACAAAGTCGGCCTCATAAAGCCGCACCTCAAAATCATATCCGCTGGCGTGAAGTGGATGATCACACACAGCAACATTCGCAGGATCAACGTCAGAAACGCGGCTCCAGCCATCAATCCTTGCCGCTTCGCGCACGCTCTCGGCCAAATCTTCGGCAATAATCAGCTTCTCACCAACCTTGCACCAATTATCATCTGCCGCTTCTGTCACTTCATAAAGCGCATATTTGATCTTCGATGAAAACGCGATCGCTCTATTGCCCGGGATCGTCCACGGCGTCGTCGTCCAGATGACAGCACTGGCGCCATCCAATCCAGGTAAACCTTCATCTTCACCAGATTGAACCCGAACAGGAAACTTCACGAATATAGTCTGGCTGCGTTTCTCTTCATACTCAACCTCAGCCTCAGCCAAAGCCGTGCGCTCAACCACCGACCACATGACAGGTTTTGAGCCCTCATAAAGCGAACCGTTCATGGCAAACTTCATCAGCTCAT
>Ga0209633_10000194_pt1 | contig 74186 bp, 66 predicted proteins | sample Cruoilmetagenom1_FD_187290 | JGI IMG/M metagenome (GOLD analysis project Ga0209633, IMG submission 187290) | Oil polluted marine microbial communities from Coal Oil Point, Santa Barbara, California, USA - Sample 1 (SPAdes) (version 2) | ecosystem: Environmental > Aquatic > Marine > Oil seeps ... | reverse complement strand
GAGCAACTTTTGAAGCGTCAATTACGTAAAAATCCAGTTCGTTTTCAATAATTTCTTCTTGCATTTTTTTAGGAAGTATTTCCCAAATATCATCCTTAGAGAAAGGTGAGTTCAACAAGAACGTTCCTCCTTTTTTAATGTTTTTTAAGATGTCATATTTTTCAATGAAGTTAAATTGATGGCAAGCAATAAAATTTGCTTTATGAATTAAATATGTTGAATATATAGGGTCAGGTCCAAATCGCAAATGTGATACCGTTTGGGCTCCTGCTTTTTTAGAGTCATATACGAAATAGCCTTGTACATAATTATCTGTAGTTTCACCGATAATCTTAATAGAGTTTTTGTTTGCTCCAACTGTACCATCTGAGCCTAAACCATAGAACATACAATTAAATGTGTTTTTCACAGTGTGAAATCGGCTACCTATTTCTAAACTTGTGTTAGAAACATCATCATTAATACCAATGGTGAAATGATTTTTTGAATTTTCTTTATCTAATTCATCATAAACAGCTTTTACCATTGCCGGATCAAATTCTTTAGAAGATAATCCATAACGTCCACCTATAATTTTAGGCATGTCTCTATCACTTTCGGCAAAAGCAGTAACAATATCTAAATATAATGGTTCACCAGTACTTCCCGGTTCTTTAGTTCTGTCTAATACGGCAACTTTTTTAACTGTTTTTGGCAAAGCATCCACAAAATGGCTAATTGAGAATGGCCTGAATAAACGAACAATTATGGCACCCACTTTTTCACCGTTTTTGACCATTGTATCTACCGCTTCCATCACCGGTCCTTGAGCAGAACCCATAATAACTACAACTTTTTCCGCTTCTGGATGGCCTACGTAGTAGAATAAGCTGTACCTGCGGCCTGTATGCTCATAAAATTCGTCCATAGTTTCCTGAACTATACCTGGAACTTTTTGATAATAGTTGTTCGCAGCTTCTCTGGCCTGAAAGAAAACATCAGGATTTTGAGAAGTACCCCGAATAACGGGGCTATCTGGATCTAATGATCTTTTTTTATGTTCCATGATCTTATCTTCTGGCATCATGGCTTTAATTATATCATCCGGAATTGCATCAATTTTAGAAATCTCATGTGATGTTCTAAATCCATCAAAAATATTTAAAAAGGGTACTCTTGAATTTAATGTTGCTACTTGAGATATCAAAGCAAAATCCTGAGCTTCCTGAACAGAGCCTCCAAATAACATAGAAAATCCTGTTTGCCTTGTAGCCATAACGTCAGAATGATCTCCAAAAATCGACAATGCATGTGTTGCAATAGTTCTTGCTGCTACATGAATTACTGATGGAAGTAATTCTCCGGCCATTTTATACATATTAGGTATCATTAACAGCAATCCCTGTGAAGCGGTAAATGTAGTTGTCAATGCTCCAGCCTGTAAAGATCCATGAACTGCGCCAGAAGCGCCCCCTTCACTTTGCATTTCAACAATTCTCGGAACATTTTTCCAAATGTTTTGTTGGTTTTTTGAGCTATAAACATCTACATGTTCACCCATCGGTGAAGCAGGGGTAATAGGATAAATAGCACAAACTTCATTGGTTTTGTGGGCCACTCTTGCTACTGCCTCATTTGCGTCACATATTAATTTTGGAAATTCTTTTTTCATGATTGATATAATTATGTTACAACACCTTAATTTGTAAATAAATACATCAAATAATTTATTTAAAACAAATTAATAACGGTATAAACGTTTTTTAAATTTTGTGTAAAAGTAAAGCTAGTATGGCTTGCAGACTATGACATTTGTCAGGTGAAGAATAATACAGCCGAATAAATAGAAAATTAAAGAAGTGATTCCCTCTGTAAATCCATGGAATGTAAATAGTAAAGAAAGGTATATCAATAAAAATCACTCCTACATTAGTTTAAATGTAGGAGTGATTTTTATATTACAATGAGAAAATGATCTATTTTAAAGCTTAGAAAATTAAATTTTCCCTACACATAGATTATTCGCCATGTAACCATGCTTTTTTCTCTAATAATGCTTCTTCTGTTTCAACATGATCTTCGTCAGGTACACAACAATCTACCGGGCATACAGAAGCACACTGAGGTTCATCATGGAAACCTTTACATTCTGTACATTTATCAGTAACAATAAAATAAAACTCATCAGAGACAGGTTCATTTTCAGCATCGGCATCTACTTCTCTACCATCGGGTGTAGTAACCGAACCACTTAAAGAAGTTTCATCTGAATACGACCATTCCTGATCAGGTTCATAAATTGCATTATTAGGGCACTCTGCAACACAAGCGTCACAGTTAATGCACTCATCTGTTATAATAATAGCCATAATTTATCTAATTTTTAAATTATTAATGGATACAAAAATATATTTCTTTTAGTAACCTATAAGTGACAAAAATCATATTTCATTCTAAAAAGTAAAATTATTTTTGACCCCTATTATATGAAACTAACCAATTTTTTGATAAATTTAAACAAAAATTTCAAATTAGCATAAAGAATATGACTACAGCTAAAACAAAAAATAAACAGAAAGTATCAGAACAAGAGGTATTAGAAGCAGTAGTTATCCGTTTTGTAGGTGATTCGGGTGATGGTATGCAATTAACAGGAACTCAGTTTTCTGACACCTCTGCAATGTTTGGAAATGATATTGCTACTTTTCCAAATTATCCCGCAGAAATTAGAGCTCCGCAAGGTAGTTTATATGGTGTTTCGGGATTCCAAGTACACATTGGTAGTGTAGAAATTAGTACTCCCGGTGAAGACTTAGATCTTCTGGTTTGTATGAATCCGGCAGCTTTGAAAACGAATCTAGGTTCTTTAAAAGCCGGCCATACCATTATAATTGATACAGATTCCTTTACTAAAAAAAATCTCGAAAAAGCTTTATATGCAAGTAATCCATTAGAAGACGGTAGTTTAAACAATTACCGTGTTATTGAAGTTGCTATGACTTCTTTAACCAAGGAAGCATTAAAAGATATGGGTCTTGATAATAAAAGTATTACCCGTAGTAAAAATATGTTTGCACTTGGTATAGTGTATTGGATGTATGATAGGGACATGAATCATACCTTAGAATTTTTTGATAAAAAATTTAAAAAGAATCCATTAATCGCTGAGGCTAATTCTAAAGTTTTAAAAACAGGATATTATTTTGCTGAAACATTAGAATTGATTCCAAATTCATATACAATTTCACCTTCTAAGATGCCTAAAGGAACGTATAGGATTATTAATGGGAATCAAGCTACCGCCTGGGGATTTTTAGCGGCAGCTGAAAAAAGTGGTTTGGAGTTATTTTTGGGTTCATACCCTATAACACCGGCTTCTGATATCTTGCATGAACTCGTACAGCATAAACATTTTGGTGTAAAAGCATTTCAAGCGGAAGATGAAATTGCAGGAATTACCTCTTCTATAGGAGCTTCTTTTGCAGGTGATTTAGCGATCACGACGACTTCAGGACCAGGTTTGGCGCTAAAAGGAGAAGCCGTAGGTTTGGCAATGATCCTGGAACTACCATTAGTTATTGTAAATGTACAACGTGGTGGCCCTTCAACCGGTTTGCCAACAAAAACAGAGCAGTCAGACCTTTTACAGGCAATGTATGGTAGAAATGGGGAAAGTCCATTGATAGTGATTGCTGCCAGTACACCGGCAGATTGTTTTGATTTTGCCTATGAAGCTGCAAGGTTAACATTGGAGCATATGACCCCGGTTTTATTATTAACAGACGGGTATATTGCAAATGGTTCAGAACCCTGGAAGATCAAATCGATTGATGAAATGCCTCCAATAACTCACAAACAAATAACCGGTGGTGATCCTGAAAAATGGAATGTCTATGATAGAGATGCTGTTACATTGGCAAGAGAATGGGCAATACCCGGAACTCCCGGTTTCGAACATCGGGTTGGTGGTTTAGAAAAAGACAAAACTACTGGAAATGTATCTTATATACCTGAAAATCATGAATATATGACCCTTATAAGAGCTGAAAAAGTTCAAAGGGTACAAAATAGTATTCCTGATTTAAAATCAGACTTCAATGATGAAGGAGACCTATTGGTTGTTGGCTGGGGAGGTACTTTTGGAAGTTTGCACTCAGCAACCAAACAATTAAATAAAGATGGTCATAAAATTGGGCACGTTCATTTCAATTATATCAATCCGTTTCCAAAAAACACTGAAGAAATATTTTCAAAATTCAAAAAAGTGATTATCTGCGAATTGAATAATGGTCAATTAGCCTTTATATTAAGAAGTAAATTCACTAATATAGAATTTGCACAGTTTAATAAAATACAAGGATTACCATTTGGTGCTAGTGAGCTTGCACAAAAATTTAAACAATACTTAAAATAATTATGGAAACAGCTGTTAAAAAATATACTTTTAAAGACTTTACAAGTGATCAGGAAGTTCGATGGTGTCCCGGTTGTGATGACTATGTCATATTGAGATCTATGCAAAAAGCCTTACCGGAAATGGGGGTTAATAAAGAAGATGTTGTGTTTATTTCAGGAATTGGTTGTTCATCTCGTTTCCCATATTATATCGACTCTTTTGGTATGCATAGTATACACGGTAGAGCTCCTGCAATTGCAAGTGGTGTAAAATTAGCGAATCCTGATCTAAGCGTATGGGTAATTACGGGTGATGGTGATTCATTAGCTATTGGTGGTAATCATTTTATCCATGTATTACGTAGAAACCTTGATTTAAATATTATTTTATTTAATAATGAGATTTACGGATTGACCAAAGGTCAATTTTCTCCTACTTCCCTGATTGGCCAAAAAACAAAAACATCCCCTTATGGCAATACGCAACCTCCGTTCCATCCGGGAGAATTGGCATTAGGTGCACAAGCGAGATTTTTTGCGAGAATTGGAGGGAATACACCTAAAGAAATGACGCAACTTTTTATTGAAGCTGAAAAATTTAAAGGAACTTCATTAATAGAAGTACTACAAAATTGTGTGATCTTTAATGATGGTTGTTTTACCCAATTTACGGATAAAGCTGTGCGCGAAGATAAACAATTGCATCTCGAACACGGAAAACCTATGATCTTTGGAAAAGAACGAGACAAAGGTTTAGTGTTAAACGGTTTAAAATTAAAAGTTGTAACGATTGGAGAAAATGGTGTGACCGAAAATGATATTTTAGTTCATGATGCCAAAGAACCAGATTCAACTTTACATTCGATGTTAGTGAGATTAGAATATCCGCTTGCAACCGGAATCATCAGGGCGGTTGACGAATTGACTCTTGAAGCAAGAGAAGCAGCCTTAACAAATGAAGTGAAAGCAAATTCAAAATTCAATAAAGTGAATGATTTGTTTTTCTCAGGAGAAACGTATGACGTATAGGATAGTTAATTAGTTTTGATAGAATTTAAGATTGGAATTTAATTCAAAAATATGGGTTCAGAGGCCATCATAGTATTTTTTCTTGCAGGTGTTGTACTTGTTGCAGGTGCAAATTTTTTATCTAATTTAATTTCTCATAAATCAGATAATCCTCAAAAAAGAGAGCCCTATGAAAGTGGTATGACGACAATCGGCCCTACCTGGGTCCAATTTAAAGTGGGGTATTATCTATTCGCCATATTATTCTTAATTTTTGATGTGGAAGTGGCATTTTTAATACCATGGGCGGTAGTTTTTAAAGATATTGGAATGATTGCATTTATTGAAATTCTTGTCTTTCTTATTATTTTAGGATTAGGATTGCTATATGCATGGAAAAAAGGAGCATTAAAATGGGAATAGAAAAAGATGATAAAGAACGTTTTTTAAATCAGGTTGAACCTAAGGGTCTGAAACAAGTTATTCCTGATAGTTTTCCCGGTAAGGTGATTCCTGCTGGAAATGGAGCCAATATCATGGTTACTACATTGGATAAAGTAATTAACTGGGGCCGGTCAAATTCTCTTTGGTCACTCTATTTTGGTACCAGTTGTTGCGCCATAGAAATGATGCAAACGGGTGCGGCCAGACATGATTATTCAAGATTTGGATTTGAAGTAGCAAGACCCTCTCCCAGGCAAGCCGACTTAATAATTATTGCAGGAACAATTGTAAATAAAATGGCTCCTGTTTTAAGGCGTTTATACGATCAAATGGCAGAACCAAAATATGTTATTGCGATGGGAGCTTGTGCCATTTCAGGGGGGCCCTTCTTTTATAATACATACTCAGTTGTAAAAGGTGCTGACCATGTGATTCCTGTAGATGTTTATGTGCCGGGTTGTCCACCCCGCCCTGAGGCATTGTTAGAAGGTATGCTGATGCTTCAAGATAAAATACGAACAGAGAATATGAAAAAGAAAGTGAATCCTATCGATGGGTTTGATGAAGGGCTATAAAACTGAATCTATGACCAACGAAGCATTACAAAAATTAATAGGAAATTGGTTTCCTAATCCGGAAGTTGACAACGTTACTGAACTGGTAGAAGATAGCGAATCAGATACCGTTGGCGAAGAAAAAGCCAAACCTTCAGAATCCATCAATCCAAGTCTTTTAGAATTTACAGAAGAAGGTTCTCAGTTTTTGAACATTACCGTAAGACCCGAACATCTTCATCAATTAATGTCTCAATTAAAAAGCAATAGTGAAACCAGCTTTGATTATCTATTCTGTTTGAGTGGTGTTGATTGGGGTGAAGAGCTAGGTATCGTATATCATTTAGAGTCAACTGCACATAGACATATTATCGTTGTGAAAGTTAAAACGAATGATAGAGAAACGCCTACTTTCGATACGGTTTGTGATATTTGGTCAACGGCAGAATTTCACGAACGTGAAGTCTTTGATTTTTTCGGAATAAAATTTAACAATCATCCCAATTTAAAATACCTCTTTTTAACGGAGGGTTGGGAAGGGTTTCCTCTTAGAAAAGATTATGTAGATGAGATTAATATGGTAATCAAATAACTATGGAAACTACTACTGTAAATAACAGCTTTAAGTCTGAAGAGTACTTCATAAATATGGGTCCGCAACATCCAGCTACTCATGGTGTTTTACGGCTTTTATTGACCATAGATGGTGAAATTATCAAAAAAGTAGAGCCTGATCTAGGGTATATCCATCGTTCTATTGAAAAAATGTGTGAACGTGACAGCTATCAACAAATAGTTCATTTAACGGATAGAATGGATTATTTATCGTCTCATATAAATAATGAAGCGGTTTGTCTGACCGTTGAAAATGCCCTTCAACTTGAAATTCCTGAACGTGTAAAGGTGATCAGAACTATTATTGGTGAATTGACCCGGATAGCTTCCCATTGTTTATGGTGGGGTGTTATGGGAATGGATGTGGGTGCCTTAACTACCTATTTTTACGGTTTTAGAGATCGTGAAATGATCAATGATATTTTTGAAGAAACCTGTGGGGCACGACTCACGATGAATTATAATATCCCGGGCGGATTGATGTTTGACATCCATCCAAATTTTGTAAAACGAACCAAAGATTTTGTAGCTCATTTTAAAACTAAAATTCCTGAATACGATAGGCTTTTAACCGGAAATGTCATCTTTCAGAAAAGAATGAAAGGGGTTGGAATTCTTTCTAAAGAAGATGCTGTTTCTTTTGGAGCCTCAGGACCCGTAGGTCGTGGTTCTGGATATTCTTGCGATGTGAGAAAACATCATCCTTATAGTGCTTATGAAAAAGTTACTTTTAATGAAGCATTAAAAACAGATGGCGATTCATTGGCTCGATATGAGGTTAGAATTCAGGAAATGTGGGAATCATTATCCATAATTGAACAATTAATAGATAATATCCCGGAAGGAGAACACAAAGTTGCCACAAAGGCAGTCATAAAATTACCGAAAGGAGAATTTTACGAAAGAGTTGAAACTGCAAGAGGTGAACTTGGGGTGTATGTTATCAGTACTGGGACAAAAAATCCGTACCGACTTAAATTCCGTTCACCTGGCTTTTCAAATATTTCATTATTAAATCATATTGCTGTTGGTGGTAAAATAGGTGATTTAGTTGCTAGTATGGCAACATTAGATATAGTTGTACCAGATATTGATAGATAAAATTATGAGAATGAATATACCGCTAAGTATCACAAAAACTATTCATGATTGGCTTTTTAGCGTCATGCCCGAAGGTGCTGCAAGTATTACAGAAATGGTATTAATAGCATTGGTATATCTAGGTATTTTTGCTGTTGCAGGTTTGTATTTAGTTTTATTGGAAAGAAGAGTAGCGGCATGGTTCCAGCTGAGAATTGGCCCAAACAGGGTTGGTTTTCAAGGCTTACTCCAAACGATGGCAGATGCACTCAAATTGGTTTCAAAAGAACTAACAGGAACCACAAGGGCCGATAAATTTTTATACAATTTAGCGCCTTATTTCGTGATCATTTCCTCCTTAATGGCATTGTCCGTTTTCCCTTTCTCACAAGAATTTCAAGCATTTGACATTAACATCGGTATTTTCTTTTTAATAGCCATTTCTTCTATTGGAGTCATCGGTATCTTATTGGGCGGTTGGAGTAGCAATAATAAGTTTGCCTTAATTGGCGCTATGCGGAGTGGAGTTCAAACTATTAGCTATGAGCTTTCTATAGGATTATCACTGTTAACTATGGTTTTAATAACTGGTTCTTTACAGCTTTCGGAAATTGTTGAAGTACAAAAAAATGGGTGGTTGATAGTCCAAGGGCATATTCCCGCTGTAATTGCTTTTATGGTGTATATGATCGCCGGTACAGCAGAAACGAACAGAGCTCCTTTTGATATGGTAGAGGCCGAATCTGAACTAGGGGCAGGTTTCCATACTGAATACTCGGGAATGAAGTTTGCTTATTTCTTTTTGGCTGAATTTATCAATATGTTTATTATAGCGGCTATTGCAACAACGATATTTTTTGGGGCTTGGTTATCACCTTTCGGTATCACTGAATCGATTCCTTTATTAGGTGTGTTCTGGTTTTTAGCAAAGACTTTTGCCCTTGTGTTTTTAATGATGTGGTTTCGATGGACATTCCCGCGCTTACGAATAGATCAGCTACTTACTCTTGAGTGGAAATATTTACTGCCAATCAACTTAGTGAATATTGTATTTATGGCAATTATAGTTTGGCTTGGTTTAACAATTCAGTTTTAAGATTATGAGTTATTTTTCAGATATATATAAAGGAATAAAAACGCTGCTTACTGGTATGAGTGTTACCGGAAAGTATTTCGTAAATTCCAGAAAAGGAGCCATAACACAACAATATCCTGATAATAGGGAGACCTTGAAAATGTTTGAACGCTTTCGTGGTGAAGTAGTCATGCCACATGATGAAAATAATGAACATCGTTGTACGGGTTGTCAAAAATGTGAAATTGCCTGCCCCAACGGTACTATAGAAATTATTTGGGATAGGGGAATCGATGAAGTAACAGGTAAAAAGAAAAAGAAGATAGACAAACATGTCTATCATTTAGGATTGTGCACTATGTGTGGTCTTTGTATTGAAGCTTGCCCAACAGATGCCATCGTATGGGCTCAGAATTATGAAAATTCTGTTTATGACAGGACACAACTTACGAAAGTTTTAAACCAACCGGGATCTAAATTAATGCCTGGAGTAGAAGATTAAAAATATGGAGAAATATCTATTTTATATGTTGGCAATTGTTATGATTGTTTTTGCAATTGCTTCTGTCAGTAGTCGTAAAATGCTTCGTTCCGTTATCTATTTATTATTCGTTTTAGTGGGTATTGCAGGTATTTTCTTTTTAATAGATTATAATTTCTTAGCAGCCATTCAGCTCACAGTTTATGCCGGAGGAATTATCGTACTTATGATCTTTTCTGTATTACTGGTTCATCATATTGAAATGGAATTAGAAATTGCCAAAACTTCAAAACAGATCATAACCATATTAGCTTGCTTAATAGGTCTTGGCCTTTTTCTTACCACAATTTATTCACATGAGTTCGCTGTAGTTGATAATGAAATAAGTACTACAACTACCGATATAGGAACAAAAATGTTGAGCTATGAAGCAGGAGGATTTATATTGCCATTTGAAGTGATCAGTGTCTTGTTATTAGCGGCTATGATTGGAGCAATTATAATTGCAAAAGGAAAGAAGTTAACCGATAAAAATGATGAAACAGCATGATTGAAGGAATTAGCATTTACGAAATACTGACCCTAACTTCTATCTTATTTTTTATTGGTGTTTACGGGTTTATTACAAGAAAGAATCTGATCTCAATGTTAATCTCAATAGAATTGATATTGAATGCATCTGTGGTAAATTTTGTTGTTATCAATAAATATCTATACCCCGATGTTTTACAAGGCGTTTTCTTTTCAATTTTTATTATAGCCGTCGCTGCAGCTGAAACCGCATTGGCCATTTCGATAATAATTAACCTGTACAGACAGATTAGTTCTGTTGAAGTTAAGGACACTGAAACTATGAAGTATTAATATTATGAATAGTAGTTATACCATATTGATCCCGTTAATTCCTTTGGCAGTATTTTTATTGTTAGGAATTTTTAATCAAAAAATTAAACCTGCCGTTTCCGGATATATCGGTGTCTCAGGTTTGTTAGCTTCCGCTATATTATCATTCTATACGGCCTATCAATACTTTTTTGTAATTGATAAAGTCGATGGAATTTACCAAACTTTTGTCGATAAAACGGTATGGATGCACTTTACTGAAACACTGCATATTGATATGGGGGTATTGTTAGATCCTATTTCAATAATGATGCTCATTGTAGTTTCTATCGTGTCATTAATGGCACATATTTATAGCCGTGGATATATGAAAGGAGATGAAGGGTATACTAAATTTTTCGCTTTTCTTTCATTATTCTCATTTTCCATGTTTGGATTGGTTCTGTCAACCAATCTATTCCAAATTTATATTTTCTGGGAATTGGTAGGGGTTTCTTCTTACTTATTAATCGGATATTATTATACAAAACCTTCAGCCGTAGCTGCGGCTAAAAAAGCATTTATCGTAACTCGTTTTGCTGATTTAGGTTTCTTAGTAGGAATACTGATCATAGGATACTATACAGGTACCTATGATTTTGAAATGTTGAATAACCCAGAAGGAAATGCTATTCTAAGCTGGGCCTCTACATCATTTATGGGATTGTCAGTACTCACCTGGGCATTGATTCTAATTTTTATCGGCGGTGCAGGTAAATCAGCAATGTTTCCATTACACATTTGGTTACCCGATGCCATGGAGGGACCAACTCCGGTTTCGGCATTAATTCATGCAGCAACAATGGTTGTTGCCGGTGTATATTTAGTAGCTCGCTTGTTCCCGATGTATTATTTTGTTGAAGATGGATTTGCCTTGAATATTGTTGCCTTTGTAGGAGCATTTTCTTCACTATTTGCAGCTATTATTGCTATTACCCAAACCGATATTAAACGAGTCCTCGCCTTTTCAACGATGTCACAATTAGGGTATATGATGTTGGCATTAGGTGTTTCGGGTTATGAAGGCCATGAAGGTGTTGGTTATATGGCATCAATGTTCCATCTATTTACACATGCCATGTTCAAAGCCTTGTTATTCCTATGTGCTGGTTCCGTTATACATGCGGTTCATAGTAATTATTTAAAAGATATGGGTGGCTTACGAAAGTATATGCCTATCACAAATATTACTTTTTTAATCGCAGCTTTGGCAATTGCCGGAGTACCACCCTTTGCGGGATTTTGGAGTAAAGATGAAATCTTAGTGGCCGCTTATGAACATAATAAATTGATCTATTTAGTGGGTGTATTTGTGGCCGGATTGACCGCATTTTATATGTTTAGGATTTACTTCGGAATATTCTGGGGCAAGGATACAAAATATGAACACACTCCGCATGAATCTCCTATTTCAATGACATTCCCATTAATGGTTTTGGCATTAATGAGTATTGTAGGTGGTTTTATTCCTTTTAGTGAATTTGTCACAGCTGACAAAGCAGGGTTTGAAGCACATTTGAATTATCCGCTGGCAGCTATTGCCGTTGGCGTTGGTTTAATTGGAATTGTTTTGGCCTGGATTTTCTATAAAAAGGAGAACAATTTAGCTGAGAAATTTGCAAATGGGTTTGGAGTCTTTTACAAATGGGCCTATGATAAATTTTACTTTGATGAACTCTACCTGTTTGTAACGAAAAAAATATTGTTTAAACGTGTATCTGCTCCGGCAGCTTGGTTTGATAGGAATGTAGTGGATGCAACTATGAACCTAATAGGAAATTCAACAGTTGCAACTTCCAAGAAAATTAAAGGTTTACAATCAGGAAAAGTACAGGATTATGCCTTTGCATTTATTGCAGGAGTAGTCATTATTGCAATAGTGTTTATTTATTTATGGACAAATTAAACTAATAAATATCAAAATTCAATAAACAAATATCAAATAATAATCAATGACTCAAAACTCAAATAGCAAAATTTATGATTTAGAAGAAAGAACTTTTCAATTTGCAAAAGAAGTTAGGTTATTTATTAAAACTTTAAAAAAAGCTATTGCAAATATTGAAGATGCTAAACAAGTTGTTCGTTCTTCTGGATCCGTTGGGGCTAACTATATTGAAGCAAATGAATCATTAAGCAAAAAGGATTTTGTTTTTAGAATCAAAATAAGTAGAAAAGAAGCCAAAGAGAGTATTTATTGGCTGAGATTATTAAATGAAACAAATAATTTGTCAAATAAAAAAGTAATTGAAAAACTAATTCAGGAAGCAACAGAATTAAAGAAAATATTCTCAGCTATTATTGAAAAATCAAAATAATTTGGATTATTTGGAATTTATTATTTGTGTTTTGTAAATTATTTAGAATAAATTTTTATGGATATTTTATCACTTTTTATCATAGTGCCTCTACTAACCGTTTTAGTATTAGTTTTTGCTAAAGGGTTGAAACAGTCGCGTATTATTTCAATGATTGGAAGTATTGTGCAGTTTGGAATGGCTATCAACCTTGTTTTTGCTTATTTTAGAGAACGCGCTGTAAACGATGACATAATGGTTTTTACCAAAGATTTGGTTTGGTTTAAACAATTTAATATTCATTATAATATTGGTGTGGATGGTATCTCTGTTGCTTTACTACTATTAACATCGATAGTTGTTCTGGCGGGAGTATTCATATCCTGGAAAATGAAAGAGTTGCCTAAAGAATTCTTTGTGTCACTAATAGTACTCTCTATTGGGGTTTACGGATTCTTTATTTCGGTTGATCTATTTACCATGTTCGTCTTCTTTGAAATTGCGGTAATACCCATGTATTTGTTAATAGGTATTTGGGGAACGGGACCAAGAGAATATTCAGCTATGAAATTAACATTGATGTTAATGGGAGCTTCAGCGGTATTATTGGTTGGTATTCTGGGAATTTACTTTAATTCAAATGCTGACGGCGGCCCTTTGACTTTCAATATATTAGAAATAGCACAAGTGAATATTCCTTTTGAAGCTCAAAAATTATTTTTCCCATTAACTTTTATTGGCTTTGCCGTTATTGGGGCATTATTCCCTTTTCATACCTGGTCACCTGATGGTCATGCCTCCGCCCCAACGGCGGTATCTATGCTTCATGCCGGTGTATTAATGAAATTAGGTGGTTACGGGGTATTTAGAGTAGCTATGTATTTATTGCCTGAAGGTGCCTTGCATTGGTCCTGGTTCTTTATTATACTATCGGCTTTTGGAGTAATTTATGGTGCATTTGCAGCTATCAAACAAACCGATTTAAAATATATCAACGCATATTCATCAGTGAGTCACCTGGGTATGGTACTATTTGCATTATTAATGCTAAATAAAACCTCCTGGAACGGAGCTATTCTGCAATCGCTTTCACATGGATTTATGACAGCTCTTTTCTTTGCTTTAATCGGGATGATCTATGGAAGAACCCATACCAGGGATGTTACCAAATTGGGTGGTTTATTAAAAGTAATTCCGTTTATTTCTGCCATTTATGTTATTGCCGGTTTGGCGTCATTAGGATTACCCGGATTTAGTGGATTTGTAGCTGAAATGAACATATTTGTAGGTGCTTTTGAGCATGATGACCTATTCTATAGAATTGCAACTATTATTTCAGTTTCTGCAATTGTGGTAACTGCTGTTTATATTTTACGAGTAGTTGGAATTATGTTAATGGGCCCGGTAAAAAATGAAGCGTTCCTGAATTTAGAAAGAGTTACATGGTATGAGAAAACAGGAATATTGCTATTGTTAATTCCAATTGTCGGGATGGGTGTAGCTCCTTTATGGTTAAGTAATATGATCTTAGAAAGTTTAGAACCCTTTATTCAGGGGGTATTATAATATTAAATAGAGAACTAAAATGGATTTTAGTAATTTTTTATTGATGAGACATGAGATTCTATTATTAGCAATCATCTTATTGCTATTGGTAGCTGAAATCTTTATACCTCAAAACAAAAAAAGTAGTATTGTACACCTAGCAATATTTTTGTTTGGTATTCATACCGTTTTAGGGTTTCTATCTTTAGATGAAAGTAGTTTGTTTGGTGGAATGTTCAGAACAAACAACTTAATTCACTTCTTTAAAAATGTATTGAATATTGGTGTGCTTATTTTAATATTACAGTCGGCAGATTGGTTGCAGGAAAAAATAGTTCAGCAACAGAGGGGAACAGAGTTCTTTGTGTTACTGTTTTCTTCTTTATTAGGGATGTATTTCATGATCTCATCCGGTGATTTTTTAATGTTTTATTTGGGATTAGAATTATCAACATTGCCGGTTGCTGCTTTGGCAGCTTATGAGACTACCAAAAGAAAGTCAAGCGAAGCAGGAATTAAACTGATCCTTTCAGCTGCCTTGGCTTCAGGGACATCATTATTTGGTATTTCAATGCTCTATGCAACATCTGGTTCCATATATTTTAATGATATTATTGAAGTTATTACTTCAACCAATCTAACCCTTTTAGGAGTTGTACTCTTTTTTGCAGGACTGGCTTTTAAAATTTCATTGGTTCCCTTTCATTTTTGGACTGCCGATGTTTACGAAGGTGCGCCTATTAGTGTGGCATCTTACCTGTCAGTAATCTCAAAAGGTGCTGCAGTTTTTATATTAATGATATTGTTATTTACAGTGCTAAAACCCCTTATGCATATTTGGGAAAATGTCATTTATATAATTGCAATCGCTACCATGTTCATTGGTAATTTATTTGCATTGCGTCAACAAAATATGAAACGCTTTTTAGCATTTTCATCCATAGCCCAGGCCGGTTTTATTTTATTGGGTTTGATTTCGGGAGACCAATTAGGCACTGCGACTGTAGTTTATTTTGTAATGATCTATGTCTTTTCAAACTTAGCTGCTTTTGGGGTAGTACAAGCCATTTCGTTGAAAACAGGAAAAGAAAATATGAATGATTATGAAGGCTTATATAGAACAAATCCTAACTTAAGCCTGGTAATGATGTTGGCCTTATTTTCATTGGCCGGAATTCCACCTGTTGCAGGTTTCTTTGGTAAATTTTTCTTATTTACAGCTGCAGCCAGTAAAGGCTATTATTTACTCGTTTTTTTAGCGGTTGTGAACGTAACTATTTCATTGTATTATTACTTGTTAGTAGTAAGGGCAATGTTCTTACGTACTAGTGAAAACGCGATTCCGTTTTTTAAGAGCAAACTTTATATGCGTTTAGGGTTATTAATCACAGTAATTGGTATTTTAGTATTGGGTTTATATAGTCCTTTATATAATTATATCTATGAATTAAGTAGTCTTTTTAATTAACTATTATGGCATTAGCGGGAAAACATTTATTCGGCAGTATAGAAGATACCAGAGTAACCTTTGTTGAAAAAGGTGTCTCTGAAGATCGCAGTATTTTTCTAAAAAAACTATTGGAACACAATGGCTTTCAAGTGATTATTCAGGAGGATAAAAAAAAGGCAGAAGAAGACCCTCAATTATATACTGTTGCCGTTACTGATATGGTTTTTAATCCAACTATTTGGGTGTATGAGCGCAAATTAAGAACCTTTGACGGTCATAAAGTAACACCGGCTTACTGGAATCAAGAAGCAGACGATACTCCTCCTCAATACTGGAAAAGTTAGCATGACCGTAGCACCTCTGCCGTGTCTTAAAAATTAGTAATACAATAACCTATTATGACAAAATAAAATTTAATGGTTACTAAGGCCCGTATCATTTTTATTTATTCTAAGACACTAGGCTGTGCTATTTTTTGGGTAGCCAAAAATCATATGGTGCGTCAAGATCATTCTTTCACCTAATTCCCATAACAATAATTGCATTTTAGATATATTCGTTGGATTATTAGTTCCGAACATAGTATACTCAATATCAAATTCTGAAAAAGCTTCGCAAGATCTTTTAACATGAGGTTTAGAGGTTAAAACTATAGCAGATTTCAAATTAAGTTCTTTCATCTTGGCTACAGAATAAAAAGCATTTTGATAGGTATTTTTAGCTCTATTTTCTTTTATAATATTAGTTTCCGGAATTCCATTTAAAATCGCATATGCTAACATTACATCGGCTTCAGTACAATTATTTCTAACAGAGCTACCTGTAAATAGTATTTTTTTGGCGTAACCGAGATTGAACAAATCAATTCCTTTTGATACTCTATCTTTCATTATTTGTCCGGGTTTGCAATCATCAGTGGCAGGATTACCCAGCACTATAATAACATCCGCTTTTTTGATCTCAGAATTGCTCTTGCAAGAATTACTAAAATAGGGTACAAATAATACTAAAAGAATTCCTGGAACTATACTTATAAAAAAAATGGTTATAAGTTTCTTTATAATTTGTTTGATTTTACTCATTTTTTATGTCTAACCCTTCATTTCTTTTCCTAGATAAACTAACTTCCAACCCTTATCAACTTCTTTAATGTCTTTGTTATAGGAAGAAATAATTTGCAATTCGCTTTTAAGATCTTTTAAAAATAAAGGTATACTATCTTCATCCTTATTTGTAATTTCTATTAGGTGTTCATAATGTGACTTATCATTGATATCAATTTCATGAATTTCAGGATATTTTTGTGCTGTTTTCGTCAATAAAACAAAATCATCAGTATGAGAAAACAATCCTTCTTTAGGGTTATTTTCAGGGTCATTCATTTCTTTTGTTGTCACTAATCTAAAAGCTCCGTTTTCACCAAATTGATTACTAAACTTATCAATAGCGTATTTATTGATATCAGCACTTCCCGTTAAGGCCATTAAATAGCCCATGTCGTTTAGTTCAATATTATCCGCTAAGGTCTCTGAATAAATATTTGTAGTTATGGCGTCCAATCCCATTTCCTGTGCTTTTTCTATATTGGTATAATTACTATCAATCAAAACGACATGCCGATCGTTTTTAACTAAATATTGTCCTATCAATCTAGAAACATCAGAAGCGCCAACAATTAAAATTCCTTTTGACTTTTGTAAGAATACTCCTACTATTTTTGCTAAAAATCTTGCTGTAGTAGCGTTCAACAAAACGGTACCCAACACGATCATAAACACTAAAGGTGTAATATATTCAGCACCCTTAATACCAATTTTAACTAATTTTAAACCAAATAAAGAAGCGATACCGGCAGCCACTATTCCTCGAGGACCAACCCAACTGATAAATAGTTTTTCGTTGAACTGTAAACTTGATTTCCGGGTACTTAGAAACACACCGAAAGGTCGTATGACAAAAACAACAATTGCGAATAATACGGCTGTTTTCCAGTTATAAATTAAATATAACTCTGCCATATTAATATTCGCTGAAAGAAGTATAAATAAGATGGAAATGAGCAATACACTTAATGACTCTTTAAAGTACAGTAATTCTTTTAAGTAGGTAGAATCAGAATTTCCTAAAACCATGCCCATTACTACTACAGCAAGTAAACCTGACTCATGGGCAAAGTTGTGAGACAATACAAAAACACCTAGTACAGATGCCAGGGCAAAAACATTTAGTAAATAATGGGGAATCCACTTTCTATTAATTGAAAAATTTAAGGCATGGGCAAATGTAAACCCGAATGTAGAACCAAATAATACGATCTTTCCAAATTCTATCATTGCAGTTTTTGTAAACTCACCTCCACCTTCAACAGAGATAAATTCAAAAACAAGTACCGCCACTAAAGCCCCAATCGGATCAATAAGAATACCTTCCCATTTTAATATTGCCGATACATCCTTTTTTAACGGAATATTCCTCAAAATTGGTGTAATTACTGTTGGACCGGTAACAATGATTAAGGATGAAAATAAAAAGGACAATTTCCAGCTTAAATCAAAGACATAATGCGCGGCGATAGCAGCACCAAAAAAAGTAACCGCTGATCCTAAAGTAATAAGCTTGGTTATTACTACCGGACCTACATTTTTTATTTCTTTTAGTTTTAATGTTAACCCACCTTCAAAAAGTATGATACTAATAGCAAGTGAGACAAAATAAAATAAGCTTTCTCCGGGAAAGAGACCTTCGGTACCGTTCCAAGTAGGTTCTATCCATTTGGTACCATCTTCAGATAAAAATTCAGCTGCAATTGGGCCCACTAACAAACCTATAAGTATTAATGGTAGTATTGCAGGAATTTTAAACTTCCACGCCACCCATTGGGCTAAAATCCCCAAAATTATGATGCCTGCTAATTCTAACATTGATTAGTTCATTAATTTTTGTGTAAAATACTAAATAAAATAGTCTTAACAATTATTTTTTTTTGTCAAAGAAATATTTTGAGTTCTCTCAAAAAAAAAATAGTATCTTTCACTTTTTACAAAAACAAATAAATAGTTCAATCCTTTTGAAATTTTTGGAATAGGCCTTGCTTCATCATTCATTTTCAAATTAAATATGTGTGAAACTTTGAGGCTCTAATTATTTTTTTAAGGAGTTCGCTTTTTTTATTTATATTAAAACCAATCATTGATCCTTTTTATAAACTATGAACACTAACAATTATATCCCTTCTACAGGATTTAAAGGACTTAAAGAAAATTGGCGCAATGACATCTCGGCGGCTATAAGTGTATCGTTAGTTGCCTTACCGTTGGCATTAGGAATTGCAGTGGCTTCAGAAGTATCACCAATGGCAGGAATACTTTCGGCAGTTATCGGTGGGGTTGTGACCACATTCTTTCGAGGAGGGCATTTGGCAATTAATGGTCCTGCAGCCGGATTGATAGCAGTTATTTTAGGAGGTCTTGTAGCGTTAGATGGGAATATTAATTATGTATTAGCGGCAATTATGGTATCTGGAGGAATTCAAATTATATTAGGTTTTTTTAAAATGGGGCGTTTTGCCAAGTTATTACCATCATCCGTTCTACATGGAATTTTAGCTGCAATTGGTGTAATTATCTTTGCAAAACAAGCACATTATGCACTGGGAACCACCTCTAATGCCGACACTACCATCGGAACCCTATTTGATATTTTTTATAAACTACCAGAAGCCAATCCCTTTGTTTTTTTTGTTGCATTAGTCGGTATTTTAGTACTTGTTTTCTATAAAAAATTTAAGCATAGATTCATTCAAATTATTCCGGCTCCTATGTGGGTTTTGCTATTGGCTTTACCTATAGTTTTCGCATTTGATTTTTTTAACGAACATAGTATTTCTTTTTTCGGAAATACATACGAAGTAGGCCCAAAATTATTAATTGATATTCCAGACAATCCCCTGGATAGTATAATGCATCCTGACTTTGGTATGGTTGGAACTTTGGCATTTTGGCTTACGGTGTTATCAATTACTACGATTGCTTCAGTTGAGACATTAGCTAGTGCCCGTGCAGTTGATAAGTTAGATCCTTATAGGCGAACTACCAACTTGAACAAAGATCTAATTGGTGTAGGCCTTAGCACAATGGTCTCGGGAGCTTTAGGGGGACTTCCAATAATTACAGTAATTGTTCGTAGTACAGTTAATGTAAACAGCAATGCTAAGACTAAATGGTCTAATCTTTATCATGGTATCTTTTTAATTCTTTTTGTTCTTATTTTGGCACCAGTTTTAAGAAGCGTTCCTTTAGCGGCATTGGCGGCAATCTTAGTGCATACCGGGTTTAAATTGGCATCTCCTAAAGTATTCAAACAGGCTTATGATCAAGGTGTTGAACAGTTATTATTCCTTTCCTCGACACTCATTATTACCTTGTTTACGGATTTACTTTATGGGATTGTTGGTGGAATTCTAGTCACACTGATACTGCACATGTTATTGGCCAAAGTAGGATTCATATCTTTCTTTAAAAAGATTTACAAATCTGGTTCTAAAGTATATCATTTGGAAAATGGAACCTATGATGTTAAATTGAAAGGAATTTCCAATTTCTTATATGCATTGCAAATGGACAAGTTACTGGAAGAAATTTCTAGTGGATCTGTTGTTCGAATCGATATGTCACAATCACGACTCGTAGATCTTTCAATAATGGAAAATTTGATTGAATTTAAACGTATTCATGAAAAAGATGGTGGAGATGTTAAGCTAATTGGACTTGAAAATCATGTTGCGTCTACAAGTCATAACCGAGCGTTAAAAATTGTTACAGGCCGCGTGAAAAGACGTATTACAAAACGTCAGATACGCTTACAAAAATTAGCTATTGCAAATGGTTGGTCTTTTGAACGTGAAGTAGATTGGAATACATCATATTTAAGGAATTTTCGATTTTTTGATTCACGACCAATTGAAATGAAGAGTAATTCACTGCAGGGCTTGGATATAGAAAATAATGCACATTGGGAGATTGCCGACATTGTGTTTGACGAAGGGGCACTACTTGCTCTGGAAGTATATCAAACCACTGTACAAATAGTTCGTCTACCATCTCCTATACCGCGATTTATAATTGATAAAGAAGGCCTCTTTGATAAAATTTTTAATCGGGTTAAAGTTTTATCCGGATCAAAAGGGGATATTAATTTTAGAAAACATTCAGAATTTTCCGGTAAATTTCTATTGAGTGGAGAAAACGAAGATGCCATCCGAGCTTTTTTTACTGATGATCTTATACGTTTTTTAGAAAAAAATGAGATCCATCATATAGAAAGTAACGGGCAAGCTTTGATGATTTTTAAATACCTTCATATTGCCCGTACAGATGAGGTAGAGAAAATGCTAGCATTTGCGCACAATTTATTGGGACATATGAGTTTGAATGCTACTTCCTGAGTTAGTGAAACAAAACGATTTTATTAAAATTTTTAGAACAAAAACAAACACCTTTTGGTTCTTACCAAAAGGTGTTTCTAAGGTTAAAAAAAGTCATTTGCTTTTATTCCTTACTTTTCTTCTCAAGAATACTATTTGCTATTAAGGCGATACCGCCAAATAAGAAAATCATAGAAAAATAGCCAACTTCTGATGGTAGGGTTGTATATTCATCTATTAAAGAGCCCATTAAAATTCCTAAGGCAATACCTACTAATAGCATTCCTATTTTTAAAGTCATCTCAATATACTTTCTTTTGGTTACAAACATTGAAGCGTCTGCTCCTTTTTCTATCATAGCCATTCGCTCTTTATTTCTTGCTGTTATAAAAACATAAAAAGCTCCGAATATTACTGCAAACAAAAAAACGGGTATTATTACTGCACCTGGTTCCATACTTATTCTCTTTTTAATTAATAATTAAGTTCAATATCTAGGACGTTAGAACTTTTAAATTGGTTACAAATAAATCAACCGGGTTGAACCCACATTACGCATTGGATTTTCTATTCCAGCCTAAAAGTTCTACAAAATATACCGCCTCGCTACATTTTTAAGATTAATCATAACAGTGCTATGTTAAATCTTAGAAAATGCTATTTTTTATTGTTCTTTTAAGCTTCATTACGAAAATCTAATACATAGTGCGGGTTAAATTTGTATTTTTGTTTTCTATGAAATTTTCTGTATTCGTTTGTATATTCTTTCAATTGTTTTTTGTCAATGCACAAGAAATTGAAACCGAATTTTTGGATGAATTTCAGCTTGATGCTGAAGTATTTATTGGTGTTGATGATTTTGATAATTATTATTATATAAAAAACAATACACTGCATAAAAAAACACCACTACAAATTTATACATATACCAATACCCAATTGGGCAGAATAACATCAGTTGACATTACAAATCCGTTAAAAATTTTGCTGTTCTACAGAGATTTTAACACCGTGCTTTTTTTAGACAATAAATTGAATGAATTGACGACCACTATTAATTTTACTTCAGAGTCTTTTTCTCAACAATTAACTTTTGTTACTATCTCTTCAAATAATAACCTATGGTTGTATAGTTTAGATGACAACGTATTACAATTATGGAATCATCAAACAAAAAAAATTCAATTTACATCACACCCGCTTTCATTTTATAATGATGATTTTAAGGTCATTCAGCAATTGAGTTCTTATAAAAATTGTTGGTTGGTTGGAGAGCATACAATTTTAAAGTTTAATGAATATGGTACTTTTATAGGGGTTTTTAGAACTAATGGTTATATTGATCCAAAACCATTTCAGGATGGGTATGTATATGTGAAAGATAATGAGCTATATTATCAAAAATCTTCAACAGAGTTTCAACCTATACATACAAAAATAGAAGTATTTATTAAAAGTTATTCTATAAATACAAATCATATTTATATTTTTGACGGCACTAAAGTTTTTATCTTCAAAATCATAAAAAATAAGTAACTTTAGACGCTCTTACTAAAAAACTAAAACCAAAAGAATGCACGTTGCTATTGCCGGAAATATAGGCGCAGGAAAAACTACATTGACAAAATTATTAGCCAAACATTATAAATGGTCACCTCATTATGAATCCGTTGAAGAAAATCCTTATTTGGATGATTTTTATGCCGAAATGGAACGCTGGTCTTTTAACCTCCAGGTATATTTTTTAAATAGTAGATTTCGTCAGATTTTAGAAATCCATGAAAGTGGTAAAAATATTATTCAAGATAGAACCATCTATGAAGATGCGCATATTTTTGCCCCGAACTTGCATGCCATGGGTTTGATGACCAATCGTGATTTTAGTAATTACTCTTCTTTATTTGAATTGATGGAAAATTTAGTTTCTCCACCAGACCTATTGATCTATTTACGTGCAAATATTCAAACGTTGGTTGGTCAAATTCATAAACGCGGACGCGATTATGAAAATACAATAAGCATCGATTATTTGAGCAGATTGAATGAACGTTATGAGGCATGGATCTCAACATATACCAAAGGAAAATTATTGATAGTTGATGTAGATAATTTAGACATTGTTGAAAAGCCTGAAGATCTAGGTTCTATAATTGATAGAATTGATGCTCAAATACATGGATTGTTTTAGTCATCATTAATTTTTTTATCTCAACCCTTTAGTCTAGTTCTGTTACAACCTGTTAGATCAAATTTTGTTTGGGAATTATAAATTAATTGTACAAAATTTGTTACAAAAGAGATGTATAAATAAAGCTGCCTATCTTAGGTAGCTCTAGAAGATGATTTTTTTCTAAATTCAGTAGGCCTAATACCCACTTGTTTCTTAAAAAAGTTTGAAAAATGACCTGGTTCATTATATCCCAAAGTATATGCTATTTGCTCACAAGTTTTATCTGAAAATAATAACAAGCGCCTTGCTTCGGTAATTATGCGGTCATTAATAAATGTAAGTGCGGTTTTATCACTGTATTTCTTAAATAAATTTGAAAGTGTCTTGGGTGATTTATTGAGCATGTCGGCATAATCAGCTACCTGGTGTTTTTCTTTGAAATATTCTTCCACCAAAACATTAAATTTCCTAATTACATCCAATTTAATGGTAGAGAGTTGTGGTTGTGAAATGTCTTTTTTTACTATCCGTGTAGATTTTATCAATATTCTTTTTAGTATTACGCGTAACATTTCACCTTGAATATTATCTTTTGTTTCAAATTCTTCAAGAAGAATCTGATGTATTACATTATAACTTTTACTTTCTTTTTCATTTGGCGATATCACACGTGGTTGAGAAGAGCCATAAAACAAAATTCCATAACAAGAAACCTCATGGTCATGATCTCTTATACAGTAGAATTCCCTATTAAAAACAAGAGCTATGGCTCCTTCTTGCTCCTTATCTATTTGGACAACATTCATAGGTGTACAAAATAATATCTGCGATTTATTAAGCACTAAATTATAACCATCGACCATTAAAACAGTATTATTTTCTTTAGCCCAAATAATCTTATAGAGCCCTTTCTTTTCTAATAATTTTTGCGATGTTTTATCACTAAAGTCAGTTACGGTTAAAACGCTCTCTTCAATGACACTTGTATAGCTTAGATACATTATAAAAACTTGAAATATATTATGTTCTAGATTACTTAGAAAAAGCCCCATTTTAAATAATGGCTTGCCTTAATAAGCTGATGAAATTTAAGACTTTTTTCAAACTATTCAACTATTTGACCCATTTAATAAGCTCATTTCTGTAAAATCTATACGAATAAAGGAAGAATATGTATTAAATAATATATCATGTAAATATAAATTTGTTACTAATAAATATCCTTAGTTAAGGGTATTCCATTCCCAACAGGCAAGAAAAATAAAATAATAATGAACTTAATTGAAAATAAATTAATCGAACTTGGATTTCCGTTGGAAACACCAAAAAGACCAGTTGCGAATTACTTGGGATCAAAACGTGCTGGAGATTTACTATATGTATCTGGCAGGAAAAGTGAACTAATAGGTGAAGTTGGTACAGATGTTACTGAAAAACAAGCAAAAAAAGCAGCTAAAGAAACAATAGTATTAATACTTGCAATTATTAAAAATGACATCAAAAATTTAGATTTAATTGAAGGCGTTATAAAATTACAAGGATTCATTAGGTCGTCATCTAATTTTACTCAACAACCTCAGGTGCTTGATGGTGCCTCAGAATTACTAATTGAACTATTTGGTAAAGATGGTCGTCATGCAAGAACCGCTACAGGAGTGGCTCAATTGCCTTACGGAGCTACAATACAATTGGATATGATTTTAAAAATTAAAACAGTGTAATAATACCGTTTAAATGTTATAAAAAATATAAAATAAACGTATTGAGCAAAATCTATATTATTAAAGGAAGAATGTGTATTTTATTGCACGTCAAAGTAATATACTTTTGTCATCAATAAAAATAAAAAAATGAAAAAAGGTATATTATTAATGGTTATTAGTTTCGTAAGTGCATTCTCTTTTGGCCAAATGACAGATTATAACTTACAGAAAGAATATGTAGCAGGAGGCTATGATGTCGTTTCGTATTTTGACAATCTGGCTACAAAAGGAAAAAATAATTTAATTGTTGATTTTGACGGCGCAAAATTTAAATTTTCGAGTCAATCTAATTTAAATAAATTCAAAACTAATCCTTCAAAATACATTCCTCAATATGGTGGATGGTGTGCATATGCATTAGCGACTAAAAATGAAAAAGTTGGGATTAACCCTGAAACTTTTGAAATCAGAGATGGTAAATTATATTTATTTTACAATAAATATTTTAATAATACTCTTGAAAGTTGGTTAAAGGAGATGCCCGATAAACTTGTTCAAACCGCAAATAATAACTGGAATAAAATTAAATATGTAAATTAGAACATATTTATATTGGAAGAGTTACAATTAGTATTGATTATTTGAGTAGATTAAATGAACGTTATGAAGCTTGGATATCAACATATACCAAAGGAAAATTATTAATATAGATAAATTAGATATTGTTGAAAGCCCCGAAGATCTAGGTTCTATTATTGATAGAATTGAAGATCCAATATACGGATTGTTTTAAATTTGAATCTTAATTTCATTTTACTTTTTTTTACAAAGCTTACTTCTAAGTAAGTTATAATATAAAATATATCCCTTTTCTCATCAAAAGGTTATAATTTTAGAAATGATAAATTTAATTAAACCTGCCAAATGACGACTACTAAAATTGAAATTGCCAAACTTTCAGAGCTTAAAACCAAACAACCTACACATGCATTAGTAAAAAATACAGACCTTGTGATCATCAAATATGAGTCCGGTATTTCTGTGCTTTACGGAAGGTGTTTGCATCGTGGTGCCCTGATGTCAGACGGCAGTATAAATGGATCTAACCTGGTTTGTGGTGTCCATGGCTGGGACTATCGATATGACACCGGAATAAGCGAATACAATAACGAGGAACAATTACATAAATTTCAAGAATATATAGAAGGAGGTTCTCTATTTGTAGACGAAAGCGAAATTGATGCATTTGAAAAGGAACATCCGCAACCTTTTAACAGAAAAGAGTATTTAGGCGCTTACGCCGATACACACCCTGAAGATACTGAACCTTATACGGGTTACATAAAAGAACTTGCAAAAAACGGCTTAAAAAATATTGGTCATCATGGATTTTCCGCTTCTATGGGAGTTGATAGAAATACACTTCCAAAATGGAATGATATTCAGTTTTTACCAGCACAATTGGCAACACGGCCATTGCTCGATCATGAGGCCGTTGAAACTAAAGTGGTCATTGGACCAAAAGCCAAAAAACCTCTAATTTTAGATATTCCTCTTTTTGTAAGTGATATGAGTTTTGGAGCCTTATCGCGAGAAGCTAAAATTGCCTTATCAAAAGGTGCTGAATTGGCAGGTACCGGAATTTGTTCTGGTGAAGGTGGAATGCTTCCTGAAGAACAGCAAAATAATTCTCGTTATTTTTATGAATTGGCCTCTGCCCAATTCGGATTTTCTTGGGATAAATTAGACAATGTCCAAGCTTTTCATTTCAAAGGAGGACAAGGAGCAAAAACAGGAACAGGCGGACATTTGCCTGGAAATAAAGTAAGTGCGGAAATTGCGAAAGTAAGAGGTTTAAAAGAAGGTGAAACAGCAATATCGCCGGCAGCAAATCCAAATTTTCATAGTGTTCAAGATTTTAGAGATTTTGCAGATAAAGTTCGAGAACGTACAGGAGGTATTCCAATAGGATTTAAAATTGCGGCTAGCCATATTGAAAAAGACATTCAATTTGCTTTAGATGTAGGTGTTGATTATATAATTTTAGATGGCCGCGGTGGTGGTACGGGTTCTGCTCCAACGATTTTAAGAGATCATATTAATGTCCCTACTATTCCAGCTTTAGCGAGAGCAAGAAAATATTTAGATAAAGTAAATGCCTCAGATGTAACCTTAATAATTACTGGAGGGCTTCGTGTGGCCGAAGATTTTGCAAAAGCCATGATGCTTGGTGCAGAAGCCATTGCAGTTTCTAACTCGGCATTGCAAGCAATTGGTTGCCTGGGTATGAGAGCATGTGGATCTAACAATTGTCCAGTAGGAATAGCAACTCAAAAAGAATCCTTACGAAGTCGTATTATTATAGATACTTCTGCAAAACAATTATATAACTATTTTGAAGCTACGAACAATTTGATTCGTGTTATTTCAAGAGCATGTGGATATGATGACATTTCAAAATTCAATCATAATGATCTTTCAACTTTCGATAGGGACATCCATAATCTAACAGGCATTAACTATGCAGGAATAAATTAACCAAATGTTTCAAATTTTTATAAGTATAACAGCACTTGCCGCATTATTGAGTTTTATAAATGCTAAATTTTTAAAACTTCCTGAAACTATTGGCGTACTGATTCTATCCATTATTATATCATTTTCAATAGGAAGTACAATATACCTTATTGACAGAGAGTCCTTTATGAATTTATATCCAATTGTACAACAGATTGATTTTAAAACTATTTTGTTTGATTTTTTATTGGGTATTTTATTGTTTGCTGGTGCCATTCATGTCAACTTAAAAGGTTTATTGAAAGAAAAAGGAACTGTTTTTATCTACGCCACTTTTGGCGTTTTAATTTCAACTTTTTTAATAGGAACCGCATTTTATTATGCCACATCTTTAATTGGCCTTGAAATTAGTTATTTATATAGTTTGGTGTTTGGATCTCTAATTTCTCCAACCGATCCAGTTGCTGTTTTAGCTTTACTCAAAAAGGCAGGAGCTCCGAAACATATGGAAATTAAAATTGTTGGGGAATCCCTTTTCAATGACGGAGTTGGTATCGTCGTTTTTTTGTCATTGTTATCCTTAGCAACTATGATGCAGGAATTTGAGATTGTTCATATTGCTGAAGATTTTGGGTTAGAAGCTGGTGGTGGAATCTTAATGGGATTGGTTTTAGGATACCTTGGAAAGGTATTTATTAGAAGTGTTGCTAAAGAGCCGGTAATTGCAGTACATATTTCATTGGCAATAGTTTTAGGAGGTTATAGTTTATCATCAATATTTCATGTTTCAGGAGCTATTGCAATGGTTGTTGCAGGTTTGATAATAGGTGATAGTCTGCACTCCGAAAAAATTTCAGAAGAATTAAAAAATCATATGAATATCTTTTGGAAAGTATTAGATGAAATTTTTAATGCTGTACTTTTCGTACTAATTGGGATTATAATTATTATGGTTGATTTTAATATTTACTATCTTTTATTAGGTATAATTACTATTTTTATAGTCATTATTTCAAGATATATTACTGTTTTTCTATCTAATTTTCTCCTTAAAAAATCAAATAGGGCAAATACCAAAGAACGAAGAGTATTGACATGGGCAGGATTACGAGGAGGAATATCTATTGCCTTAGCGCTGACTTTACCTGAAAGTGAAGTTAGAGATCTCATTTTGTATGCAACTTATGTTGTTGTAGTTTTTTCAATTATTGCTCAAGGCTTAACAATTGAAAAACTTATTTTAAAATCTTTTAAAAACCCCATAAATGGATAAAAAAATAATCTGGCATAAAGTTTTAGACTCTAAAAAAGAACTACCTGAAGGTCGGGTAAAAACTGTTACTGCCAATCATAAAGGGATTTGCCTCACACATTATAAAGGTAAATTTTCGGCATTAGATAATCGCTGTCCACATCAAGGTGGACCCTTAGGAGAAGGCTCCATAGAAAATGGGATGCTACGTTGCCCCTGGCATGGGTGGGATTATGATCCTTGTACAGGATTAGCTCCAGGAGGTCATGATGATTTCGGAATAGAAACATTTCCTGTAAAGGAAGAAGGAGATACAATTTTTGTTGGTGTTCAAGAAGAAACAGCTCATGAAAAAACAGTTTCAGATATAATGGTTGAAACAATGGTTAATTGGGGAGTTACAAAAGTATTTGGTATGGTTGGGCACTCAAACCTCGGGTTTGCTGACGCTATGAAACGCCAAGAAGAAAAAGGAAATTTAAATTTCTATGGTATTCGTCATGAAGGTGCAGCAGCATTTGCTGCTTCGGCATATGGGAAATTAACAGGTAAACCTGCGGCATGTTTTTCAATTGCAGGTCCAGGTGCAACTAATATGTATACAGGAATGTGGGATGCCAAAGTAGATCGAGCTCCGCTATTAGCTTTGACAGGGCAAGTTGCTACCCAAGTAGTTGGAACAGGTAATTTTCAGGAAGTAGATTTGGTACAGGGTTTCAGTACCGTTGCCGAATTTAATCAACGTGTACAAAGTGATAGCAAACATGCTGAATTGATGTCTTTAGCTATTAAAAATGCTATACTGAAACGTGATGTATCTCATCTTACTTTTCCGGATGAAGTTCAGGAACGTAAGGCTAAATCAGGTGCTAATGCTCAAACTCCAGAAAAACGAATTACGTCATTGGAAATTGCACCTCCAATTGAAGCAGTAAATGAGGCTATAGCTTTGATTAAAAAGGCCAAACGTCCGGTAATTATAATGGGGCATGGAGCTAGAGAATATAAAAAATCCGTTGTGAAATTTGCCGAGAGTTTAAACGCTGCTGTGGTAACCACCTTTAAAGGAAAAGGATTGATTTCGGATCATCATGAACTTGGCGGAGGTGTATTAGGTCGCAGTGGAACGCCAATTGCTTCGTGGTTTATGAATGAAGCTGATCTATTGATTGTTTTTGGCGCGTCCTTTTCGAATCATACAGGAATTACACCAAAAAAACCAATTATTCAAATAGACTTTGATCCTTTAGCCTTGAGTAAATTCCACCAAGTGGAAGTAGCCGTTTGGGGAGAAATATCTCGAACTCTTGATATTTTTAATGATGGATTAAAAGGTGCAATAAATACTATTGATCAAAGGCCTGAAATTGCTGTCAGATGGCAAATTTGGAAAGCTGAAAAAGAAAAACGTTTATTGGAAACATCAGAAATTGGTATAAGTTCTATTGCAGTTTTTGAAACTATGAATAAATTGACTCCTGAAAATGCGGTCATGTGTGTAGATGTAGGTAACAATGCTTATTCATTTGGGCGATATTTTGAACCTACAAATCAAGATTTTTTAATGTCGGGTTATTTGGGTTCTATTGGTTTTGCACTACCTGCGGCAATTGGTGCTTGGGCAGCTGTTGGAAATACAAGACCTGTTATTGCTGTTGCAGGTGATGGTGGTGTTTGTCAATATCTTGCCGAAATTACAACATTGGTAAAATATAAAATGCCTGTAAAATTGATTATTTTAAACAACCATGAACTGGGAAAAATATCAAAAGAACAAAGAGCGGGTGAATTTGATGTGTGGAAAACTTCATTATCAAATCCGAATTTTGCTGAATTTGCACAATCATGTGGTGCTTGGGGAAAACGAGTTGATAATCAAAATGATCTAGAAAAAAATATGAGGGAATTGTTTGAACAACCCATTGCAGGAGTTCTAGAAATTATTACTGACGTGAATCTTATATAATATGCTATTAATAATCAACATTTTTTTGACGATTTTAGGAGTATACTTTTTTGTGGGATTCTTATTTGCGCTCTATTTTATTTTTAAAGGCGCTCCAAAAATTGATCCTATAATGCTCAATACTAAAAAGAAAGTTAGGGTTTTACTTTTCCCTGGAATTGTTGCTACCTGGCCTTTTTTAATGGGTAAGTTGTTTAAATCTAAAACTGTTTAATAATGAATTCAAGACTCAGAAAAGTTCATAAATATAGCTGGTTATTGTTACTCATAATCATCCCGCTAATTATGTTTTTTTCAATGAAAAATTTAATGATCTTCGAGTCGACTAACAAGACAGATATAAATCTTAATTTTTCAAGAAATATTCCTGACAGGGATTTTGAAAATGATTTAATTAAAGTCGCTTTTTATCCAAAAAACATAGAAATTATTTTAAAGACCACCTTAAAAAATCCTTCTTCAACAATTTATACAGTCGACGATAATAACAAAAAACAAAAAGTAATTGGACAGTTAACCACTGCCGGTATCTATTTTTTCGATATAAATGATATTCCAAAAAACATCGCACTCTACGATGATATCAAAGATGTATTAATCACTAAAACTAATTTTTAATGGGCTTAGATTATCAGTTAGTACTTTGGAATAAACATAAAAAAACATACGATAAGATCATTGTAATAAGCATGTTATTGTATATTGCTTTATTTGCTGTTGTTACAGTTATTTTTAATTCTGAAACAAGTATTGAAACGCTGGTAATAAGGGCTTTTGGATCTCTCGCTATTGTTATGTTACATATTATTTTAGTTATTGGTCCTTTGAGTAGGTTAAGTTCTAAATTTTTGCCTATCCTGTATAATAGAAGACATTTAGGTGTTAGTATGTTTATTGCAGCATTGACCCATGGTGGGTTTTCTATATTTCAATTTCATGCTTTAGGGGATGTCAATCCATTTTATTCGCTTTTTACGTCGAATATGGATTATAATTCATTGACTAATTTCCCATTTCAGGTGTTAGGCTTTTTTGCCTTATTGATCTTATTTACTATAGCATCAACAAGCCATGATTTCTTTTTAAAAAATCTTTCCCCAATCCTCTGGAAACGATTGCATATGTTGGTATATCTTGCTTATGCTCTAATTATAGCACATGTATTTTTAGGAGCTTTTCAACAAGAAACTTCCCCATTTACTATAGGTTTTCTACTAATTGGATTTGTTGTAATTATTAGTTTACACATCATTACTGCTTTTAAAGAGGGTAAAATTGATAGTGTTAAAGCTGAAAGAGATACTGAAGGTTGGTTAAAAGTATGTGAGATTAATGAAATTGAAGAGGACAGGGCAAAAATATTTACCGTTAATAATGAACGTATTGCTGTTTTTAAGTATGAAGGTAAATTATCAGCAGTTCATAATGTTTGTAAGCATCAAGGTGGCCCGTTGGGTGAAGGAAAAATAATTGACGGATGTATTACTTGTCCATGGCACGGCTATCAATATTTACCTCATAATGGTCAATCACCTCCACCATTTACAGAAAAAGTGGCTACCTATGAATTAAAACTTACAGAAAGTATAGTATATATAAATCCTGCTGCCTTTGAAGAAGGTACTGAAGTTGAACCTGTAATAATTTGATGATGAAAGATAAAGAATTTTATGTTCCATATATAGAAGGAAGTTTGGGACCAAAAACAAAACGAAAATTGAAATATTTTATTTTTCTTTCTATCTTCTTCATTGTAATTGCCGCTATATTATTTAGCTTTTCTCAAAAACCTTTTAAGAACAGTACGTTCGAACTTTCAAGTAATACTAAAATTACCGGTACTTATCATGAAAATCCATATCCAATGCTTCGTGTGGAAATTGCTGAAAATACTTTTAAAAATATATTGTTGTTAGGTTTTGGAAAATCGAGTGCGAATCCTTTTCTAGAAAAATTACAAGGTGAAGTTAAAGACTTAAATAACAAAACATTGTCCATTGAAGGAAATTTAATTTATTATAATGGGAAAACCTTATTGCAAATTACTGATGATGAAAAAGTAATATTAGTAGATGATATCGTGCAAAATTTACCTGATAAAAAAATGGTCAGTAAAATGACCCTGCAGGGAGAAATTATCGACCCTAAATGCTATTTTGGTGTTATGAAACCTGGATTTGGCAAAATTCATAGAAGCTGTGCTGTACGATGTATTTCAGGTGGTATTCCTCCCGTTTTAGCCACCTCTGATAATAATAACATTGCTGAATATTATTTAATTACGGATGAAAATGGAAATGCGATTCACGATATGATACTTCCATTTATAGGAAAACCTTCAGAAGTAAAGGGTACGGTTCAAAAAATGGAAGATTGGTATTTTTTGAAAATTGATACAAAAGATATTTCTATTGTTAGTGAAACATCTAATATCTACTAGTAAAAAAATAAAAAAGCGAACAGAAAAGTTCGCTTTTTTATTGAAATTATTTGAAGAAACCTATTCCTCGTGATTCGCAATTAAAGTATCAACTTCATCACCTTCAATAGTTTCAACGGTAACATCTTTTTTACCATCAATTTGAGTAGTAGTAATAACAGTAGCATTCTTTTCCCCATTTTCTTTCTTAACCAGCACTTTCATTTCTTTGCTCTCATGATTTTCATGTAATTCTATTGAGGTGGCGGTATCTTTATTATAAGCCGTAACGCTATCCGCATCCAACGCAATACTCGGTGCGATTACCAAAGCAACAACCGACATTAATTTTAATAAAATATTCAGCGAAGGGCCCGAAGTATCCTTGAAAGGGTCACCCACAGTATCACCAACAACCGCAGCTTTATGAGCTTCGGTTCCTTTCCGGCCTTGTTCTTCTATCATCTTTTTAGCATTATCCCAAGCACCACCTGCATTCGATTGGAAAATGGCCATCAATACACCGGCTGTAGTAACACCAGCTAATAAACCTCCTAACATTTCAGCTCCTCCGATAAAACCAACAGCAACGGGAACAGCCAAGGCTAACAGGCCTGGCAATACCATTTCTTTAATAGAGGCTTTAGTAGATATTTCTACACACTTTTCATACTCAGCATATCCATCAGCAGCATCGAATATTTTTCGGTCTTCTTCAGATGCTTTTGACATATCAGAATCGTATTTTCTCATTACCCCTAATGCAGCTTTTAATTGAGGAATGTCTCTAAACTGACGACGAACTTCTTCGATCATTGCCATTGCGGCGCGGCCAACGGCGTTCATAGATAAGGCCGAGAAAACAAACGGAAGCATCCCGCCAACTAATAAACCTGCCATAATTCTAGGTTGTGAAACGTCAATAGCAGTTACATGAGCTGTCTTCATAAAAGCAGCAAATAAAGCCAAGGCAGTTAAGGCAGCAGAAGCAATTGCAAATCCTTTTCCAATGGCAGCGGTAGTATTCCCTACAGCATCTAATTTATCTGTACGCTCGCGAACTTCCTTTGGTAGTTCAGCCATCTCAGCAATACCTCCGGCATTATCAGAAATAGGGCCATATGCATCTACTGCTAATTGGATTCCTGTATTTGCTAACATACCAACAGCGGCGATAGCAATACCATATAATCCGGCAAAATGATGTGAAACCATTATTGCTGCTGCTATTAAAATAATTGGAACCGCAGTAGACATCATGCCAACACCCAAGCCGGCAATGATATTAGTAGCAGAACCTGTTTCCGATTGCCTTACTATTGACAAGACTGGCTTGCCGCCTGTACCTGTATAATACTCCGTAATTTTTCCGACACCAAACCCGGCGATCAAACCGGCAAGGGTAGCCCAAAATACTCCCATAGCTCCAAACGGAAGGCCTTCAACCGTTTCAGGTATCATGGCATTAATTATAAAATAAGAAGCTACAATCATTAAAAAACCTGATCCGAATTCTCCTAAATTCAATGCCTTATGTGGAGAGCCCCCATCTTTAACTTTAACGAAAAGAGTTCCGATTATAGACATTAATATACCTACTGCCGCCAAGGTTAATGGTAAATATACAGCTCCTAAACCATCGAAGCTTGGAGTTATTATAAATGCTCCTAAAACCATTGTACCAATAATAGAACCCACATACGACTCAAATAGGTCCGCTCCCATACCTGCGACGTCTCCAACATTATCACCAACATTATCTGCAATTGTTGCAGGGTTTAACGGATGGTCTTCCGGAATTCCTGCTTCTACTTTACCAACTAAATCTGCTCCAACATCAGCAGCTTTTGTATAAATACCTCCACCTACACGTGCAAATAATGCAATTGAAGATGCTCCTAATGAGAATCCAGAAAGCACATTTAATACCATTGGAATATTTTCAGCTCCTGGCCACATAAATTGGTAAAGCATAAATAATCCACTCAATCCTAGCACACCAAGTCCAACAACTCCTAGTCCCATTACTGCACCACCTGCAAAAGCAACTTCTAATGCTTTCCCTAATGATGTTCTGGCAGCTTGTGTTGTTCTTACATTTGCTTTGGTGGCTACCCGCATTCCTATAAATCCGGCTAAAGCCGAACAAATAGCTCCCACAATAAATGATACTGCCACCATTGCATTTGATCCTTCTTCATAAGAACCTTTGAAGTACAGTAAGACTGCAACAGCAACAACAAAAATCGATAAAATCTTATACTCAGCTTTTAGAAATGACATTGCCCCATCGGCTATGTGCTTAGCAATGGCTGACATCTTTTCATCCCCTTTATCTTGTTTTGTCACCCAAGCGCTTTTAATAAATACAAAAGCCAAGGCTAAAATTCCAAACGCAGGTAAATAATTTACAATAAATTCCATGTTTATATTTCTTTGATTTTAGTTAATTTTTAATGGGGCTAAAAGTAGTAAAATATAGCAGATAAAAAAAACCATTTTTAAATTTAAAAATGGTTTGATTTCTAAGTAGTTACTAGATCTATTATATCGTAAATGTTCTCTTTTTTTTATGCTCGCTTGATTCATATCGTTCTGTACATTTCTCCAGAATATCATAGGCCTCTTTTACATCTCCCCATCCACCAACGTCAACTTTCTTTTTTTCCAGATCTTTATAAACCTGAAAAAAATGTTCAATTTCCTTAACTTGATGGGGATTCATATCTGAAATGTCATTTAATCGGCTCCATATTGGATCTGAAACCGCAACGCAAATTAGTTTTTCATCGGGTCCTTTTTCATCAGTCATATGAAATACCCCAATGGCCTTAACTTCCATTACGCACATCGGAAATGTAGGTTCAGTACCTAATACTAATACATCCAATGGGTCTTTATCTAAGGCCAATGTCTCAGGAATAAATCCATAATCACCTGGATACATCATGGATGAAAATAACGTTCTGTCAAATCTAATTTTATTCAACACAAAATCATATTCGTATTTATTTCTACTTCCCTTAGGTATTTCAATCAGTACGTCAAACGTATCTTTTACTTTTAAGCTCATTTTCTTTAAATTAAATTTTTTGCGAAATTAGTGAATAATCTGGCAATGGCGAAGTCATAAGCTCATAACAATTTTAGTGGATAATATTTCTTAGCCCTTTACAAACGAATTACTTTTTTCGTTGTTGTTCTTTTATTTGTTTTAATTTTTAAAAAATAGGCTCCTTTAGCCCAATCGCTCAAATCAATGAAACTTAAATCGTTACTATCTATTTTAGTACTTATTCTTTGGCCATAAAGATTATATACTTCTATTTGATCTATTCCCTTTCCATTAATAAAAACCCTTCCTAAAGTAGGATTTGGTGAAATGGAAATGGTATTGGCCAGACTAAAATCTTCTGTGCTTAGTGTACTGGAAAATACACTGGTTAAGGCATTACTCATTTTTATCCAATCGCTTTGATCATCTCTCAATTTTGATCTTTCTTGCTCAATATGAATAAATCTACCCGAGGTGGTTGTGGCCGAGGTATTGCAATGATCAGAGGAATTATTTATTAGACGCCCCTGGGTATTTGTGAATCCTATAAGACGAGTCCAGCTTGTATTAATATGAGCCAATTCAAAAGTTAAGGTATTATCTTCTACAAGCAGTGCATCTTTTATTAAAGTGGCATAATCCGTAGCAGGTGTTTCCCTGGTTCCATTACTCATAATTACATATGGATCGGTTGCGTTTTTGGCAAAGCCATGTAACTGTATGAAAACGGAATTCGAGATGGTATTTAATAAATTCTCCGTTGTCTCCTGAAACATTGAATTTGTTGTGTGGGCCAAATCAGAAACTCTATAAGAGTCATTAGAACCACAAACACTAGTTGTACCCGAGCATGGAGAAAAACTATCGCTATTGCAGCGATGGGTACCATTTATTAAAACGACCTTAGCTCCTGTATTTTTAAAACAATAAACCGCTTGCTTTCCGGTGTTGGTGTCAAATTTTGAATGAGGTGACTGAATAATCAAGTTATTTCTGGTAGGCGTTTTACTAAAAACATAAGTGCCCCAATAATTTGATTGTGGGGGTTTTTCTTCTAAAACGTAGAATACCTGATTGGGTGAAATCGAGGTATCCGTAAATTCAGTTATTTGGTAGTTCAAGGTGGTAACACTAGATCGAGCACCAGATAAATTATCTGCCAATAAAAAATCAATAACCGTATTCCATGTATTTAACTGGGTGCTATTCGGCTCGACATAATTATCTCCAGCACTACCTGGTGCATTGTCAATGATTGTGCCTATATAATTTTCAATATCTCCGGTGGCAGTCTGTGCAAAGAGTACTGTTATTGGGACTAAAAATAAGATGATTGTGATTCTGTTTTTCATTATAATCTTTTTTACTTAGTCAATACTTTACCTTCTAATTTGCCGTTAAATTTGCCGTTTTCTATAACTATTTTTCCATTAATAATACTATAAACTAATCCCTCGGCCAATTGAAAAGCATCAGTATAATCTGCCTTATCTTTAAATGTTTCGGGGTCAAAAATAATAACATCGGCATAATACCCTTTTTCTATTTTTCCTCTATTGGGAATTTTCAATATTTTGGCTGTCTTAGAAGTACTATTAGTTATAAAAGAAGCCATATCAATAAGTTTTTCCTGTTTCACATATTTGTGATACTTTCTTGGAAAACTACCATATTTTCTGGGATGCCCCGAACCTCCGTCAGAACCTGTAACCACCCAATCTTGATTCATGAAATTAACGATATCATCAATGTTCATATTGAAAGAGGCAACCTTGACAAATCCCGTTTCTAACAATTTAAAAACTGCCTCTTCTGATGAAACATCCAATGCTTTAGAAATTTCAAATAAATTTTTCCCAACAAAAGAAGTATCTTTTGCTTTTACAATTAATAACTTATCCGCACCACCTCTTCGGGTTATATTGTTATTAGTTTCTTTTAATATCCGTTCTTTTAATGTTGCCCTGCCATATCGAATAAATAAAGAATCCATGCCACCACTTTCAGCCCATCTCGGAACTACCGCTGCTTTGAGACTAGTTGCCGATGCTTCGTATGGATATTGATTAGCTGTCACATCTATTCCTTCTTCTTTAGCATTCTCAATAATTCTAATTATACTGTCACTTTGATGCCATACATCAACTCCCAAACATTTTATATGTGATATGTGAATGGGTAATCTTGTTTGACGTCCAATCTCTATTGCCTCTTCTATAGCCGGAACCAAACCAATACTAAATGAACTTTCATCTCTTAAATGGGTGTCATAAATCCCATCATTTTCAGCCACAATTTGTGCCAATGCAATAACCTCATCAGTATTTGAATAACTTCCGGGGGCATAAAACAGTCCCGTTGACATTCCAAATGCCCCGGCGCCCATTTCTTTTTGAATGAGCTTTTGCATAGAAACAATATCTTCTGCAGTTGCCTTTCTATCACTATTACCCATTACTTCTTTACGGATCGTACCATGACCAACCAATAATACCAAATTGGTACCAATACCATGTTTTACATATAAAGTTTTGAATTCTTGTGTCGGAAAATAACTACTCCCGTCATTACCGATGGTTACCGTTGTTACTCCTTGCATTAAAAAAGGTAGATTATGAGACTTTTTTGAGTCTTTTACATCTCCTTCAGCATGTGTATGTGGATCTATAAATCCCGGACTTACAGTTAATCCAGTTGCATCAATTGTATTTATAGCCTGTATTGAAACTAAATTTTCATCGCCAATGAAAATAATTTTATCGTCTTTTATTGCGATAGATGAGTTATTTGAAGTTATGTCGATCCCGTTATAAACCGTTCCGTTTTTAATTAAAATATCAGCTTCAATGTTCTTTCTAGAACAAGAAACTGTAATTAGTAAAACGACCTTTATAAACGCTATTTTAATTCGTATGTTCATTATTATTATCTATTAAAATCATGGTTTTCATCAATTGCTGTGCATATACTTTTGCCCGTTTGGTAATAATAGTTCTATCAATCTCATCTCCCTCTTCATAAGTAACAGCTTCTGAACCTAAAGAATTATAGAACCAATTATAACAATAGGGTAATTCTTGACTACGTTTTCTGGCTTCAACCTTAAATTGAGAGTATGCTTCAATGTTTTGTATCCAATTTGGAATTATCTTCTTTGTTTTTACTTCATTGATAGAATCTAACACCAATAGATAAGGCCCTGAATATGATGTATGGAAATCTAGTGCAAATTGAATTTTATTTCCTTCTTTAGCCTTATTCATCAAATACATTTTTACCATTTGAGTTTCTGGCTGTGTAAAATCCTGCCAATCTCTGTTTAAATCTACACCGTTAGCATTATGTCTCCAGTTACCCATATCTGCTCCATCAGGATTTAATAAAGGGAAGGTATAAATATTGAATTTTTCTCTAAAGATTATTGCACTTTCAGTATTTGCCATTAATTCTTCAAAAAAAGCTTTGAATCCAATAGTTCCTCCCGGAATTTCCGGTGGGTGTTGTCTTGCAATAAGCACAATAGAATTTATTATATTCTCTTTTTCAAGTATTATGGCATAGTTATCTCTATTTAAAGCTGTTTTTCCAGTAACTATTCTTTTTAATTCAGAATTCTTTTTTAACAAGTTATTCATCCATAAATATGTATCTTCAGAAGATTCTATTTCTTGAGCAGCAACGTATAATTTTTTAGAAGATACATTTAACTGTAAGGTAGCTATTCCGCTCGTAGTGTCTATTTTTATATGGCTATTTTTTATCTTTGTCCAGGTTTTTCTATCTGAACTTAGTTTAGGAATATATCGATGCTTGTACTTTCCATAATTAAGTTTAAGCTCTATTTCTTTGTCAGATTTTGCTGATACTCCAAAAGCAAACCAGGGACTTTTATTTACAGGTTCAAAAGCCGGTAAAATATGAGCTACATACTTATTATTTCCGAGGTTTTCAACTGTATCAAGTCTAGCTCCTCGAAATGTACTATCAAAAGTGAGATCGTCTGCTATTTTCTTTTTTGAACAAGAGAAAAAAGAAATGGCAAAAATTAAGAATAAAAATAACCTTTGTATTCTCATAATGATTAGGTCTAAAGAATGGGATTCCTGCTTACACAGCAGCTTAATTTATATAGCCTGGTACAGCAATATCTGCCATCGTATGTAAACCAGCCGGCGCTTTTAATACACTTTTTATACTGTTAATTGCAATAGCACAAGTTGCTATATCTCCATTAATACCACCATCAATTTCAGATGAAAACGACGGTGTTCCCTTTATTGTAATTTTATCGAAGGATCTCTTTTCGCCAATTGCTGCTTTAAAATGCATTTTGATTTTACATTCACCATTTTGATAGCCAAAAGCTACTTGTTCTACGCCACAAGCATTGCCTTTTTTGATTTTTATGTCTTTTGTCAAAATATCTTTTACAGCAATTACAGGTCGTAATTCTTCAGTAACCTTATCTAATTTTAAGCCTATGCTATTTGCCAATAAATACACAGATTCCTGCAAACCAACATGACGTAATGTGCCTTCTAATTCTTTGATTTTAAAAGCTTCTAAATCTAAGCCTGCACCTATTTTTTTTTGAAACGGAACACGTCTAGTTGTAGCATCTTGAACACGTTCTACAGTAATTTGTTCTACATTTTTACAAACCGAACTCATAACAGAAGGTAAGTAATCCATTAAAAAACCAGGGTTGATCCCTGTTCCTAAGCAAGCAATATTGTGTTCTTTACAAATTATATCTAGTTTAGTGCTCAACTCAGGTTGCAGCTTCCAAGGAAAAGATAATTCTTCGCATGTAGAGATTACCGGAATGCCTAATTGAGCAACCTCTTTTACTTGAGGAATCAACTTATTTAAACTTGAAACCGTAGTAATAATGGCAACATCTGGTTTAGTTTGTATTTTTTCTATAGCTTCTTTAACTGTACCAAATACATATATATTATTTGATAAGTAATTGTCAATACTTTTTAGAGATCTACCTATTAAATATTGGTTAATATCAATTACCGCGCAAGTTTGTACGTCAGATTTATCTGAAATATACTTAGCAATTTGAATCCCTAATGGACCAAAGCCTATTTGTAAAACACATATCATATTATTTGTTCTATGAAAAGAAGAGGCTGCTTAAACAGCATTTAAACAACCTCTTTACTAAACAAAATTTAGATTTTTATTGATTTACAGGTGTTGGTGTAAACAAATCTGGTATTGGGCTCGGTATGTTACTATTATTGTTAATTTCTTCCTGTGCATACAACAATCGCTGTGGATTCACAGTAGTTGTGCTGTTATTTAAAGGAAACGGCACAATCAAATCACTGTCAGAAGCTCTTAACCTACGCGCATCATTGAAAGGCATATAGGTACTAAAGCCTGTAACATAGCGTTCCTCAATGATTTCTCTCAATACTGCTCTTTCGGTAGCTATATTATCTGTATTTTCCATACCTCCAGCCTCAAAATCCGCCAGCTCATAGTCATCATATTGAAAAGTATCTCCGGCATTCATTAAATTAAATGCGTTACCCGATCTTAAATATGCTCTCAGTTCATTTAATTTATCAATAGCCCCTTGAGTATCATTATTAGCCCTGATCAAACATTCCGCCCAAATGAGTAGATTCTCTTCATAACTAATTAATTTCATCCGCGTAGCCGGTCCATCAATTCCGTTAAACAAATCTTCAACAATTCCACTTTCTTGTTCATCATCACCATTTATATAAGAATATGCTCTACGAGCCGTCTCATCTGTTTTGGCATTATTTCTACTATTTACATTACTAGGATCAATTAAATCTCTATAAAAAGCACCATCTCCGGTCATATCTCCTGCACGAGAACTTGTGACAAAATTTGACAATAGGTTACTGTTTCCATCTACCGCACCTATTGGGTTATATGCCATTGTACCCGAACTGCTACTAATTCCATCCGCAACATTTGCTAATGCTTGTGTATATTGTTTGGTCTGTAAATAATACCGTGCTTTTAATGTATATGCAGCGGCAATCCAGTCATCTTCATCTCCACCAAAATAATTATCCTGATCATTAGTATTACCTGTTGTTGAGCCATCTTGTAATTTAGGAATAGCATTATCTATCAGAGTTTGTAAAGCCGCATAAACATCGGCTTGTGTATCTAAAGTAGGGTCTGGAGAACTTAAACCCGGATTATCCGGTACTGCGGTAGAATAAGGAATGTCTCCAAAAAGTGAAGCTGCTGTACCAACTGCCAGGGCTTCGTTAACATCTATAATTCCTTGTAAACGCCCTATGTCAGAAGAAATTCTTCTAATCTCCTTGTTTTGAGCTAATATTCCGTTATAAATGTGACCCCAAACAGCATTGGAATCTCCTGGGGTATAGTCGTAATTATATAAGGTTTCCTGCACTAACTGTAAGCCTATTAAACCTCCTGTATAATACATGCTTGTTCTTGCTAAATGCCCCTGTTGTACTTGTGCATTCGCTAATAAAGTTCCTCTTAGCAACAAGTCTCCCGAAGGGACTGCCACTAATTGATTTGGATTATCATTTACATCTAAATAATCATCACATGCTACTGCAGATGTTAAAAAAATCAATGATAAAATTATTTTATTTATAGATTTCATAATTTCTTACTAATTAATAATTAAACTTGATTCCAAAAGCATATGTTCTCGAACCCGGGTTTGAGAAATAATCCAATCCTCTAGCTCTTCCAACACCAAACTGATTAATATCAGGATCAATACCTACTACATCCGTCCAGATCACTAAATTACGCCCTGAAGCTGTAAACTCAACTGACTGAAGTCCTGTTGCCTTTCTGAATTTTTCAGAATTCCATGTATATGATAGTGATAATTCTCTCAAACGAGTCCAACTACCATCGTCAACAGCAAACTCATTTAATTTACCATCGCCAAAACCATATAAAGAAGTGTAATAATCTTCGTCTAACAAGACATTACCGCCTCCAAAATTACCCACATTCCCTCTAACTACAGAACCTGCCGGAAATACATCTCCGTCAAAGTTAACTAAATCTTCCGTCAAGGTAATAGTGTTACCCACCTCTGCGTGTGTTCCAAAGAAAGATATGATAAACCGGGTTCTTTGCGCTAAATCATTTCCTTGACTCGTATCAAATAAAGCCGATAATGCTAAGTTTTTATACGACAAGTCAAATTGTAAACCGCCTCTCCAATCCGGGTTAGGGTCACCAACAATTAAGTTTCCACCCGTATCAACTTGAGGAAAACCATTAGCATCTAATGTAAGACTTCCATCAGCATTTCTAAGAGCTCCCTGCGTATACAATACACCTAAAGGTTGTCCGTCGATAGCAACGGATTCAATTGAGGTACCTTCAGAGAATTCATCAATAAATTCTCCCTCTCCTAATACACCGTGCACTATATTCTTATTGGTACTATAGTTTAAAGCAATAGAGCCTTTCCAATCTTGTTTCTTTAGAAAATCATACTTTAATTCTGCCTCAAAACCATCATTTTCTATGGTAGCTCCATTGGTGTATATTTGATCAAAACCTTGCGAAGGCGGGATAGAAACATTTAACAAAACATCTTCTGTTTTATTTGTGTAATAAGTAGTAGATAAGGATAATCTGTTCTTTAAGAATCGTAAATCCAAGCCAATTTCATATTCTGTTTTAATTTCAGGTTTTAAATTAGGATTCCCTAAAACCTCATCCAATTGGAAACCACCACCGGAATCTTCAAGCGTAATGACATCAGAAAATGTTGAAAATGTACCTACTTCAAAAGGAGTTTGTGCTCTATGCGCAATCGGAACATTTGCCACCTGGCCATAAGCAAATCGTATCTTACCAAAAGATATTGCATTGGCATCCATCAATTTACTAAATGTCCATCCCAATTCAGCACTTGGGTAAAAGAAGCCATCATTGTCTCTTGGCAATGATGAATGTTTTTCGAAAGCCCCTCCCAATTGCAAAATTAATTGATCTGCATAATCAAAATTAGCGGTACCATAAAAACGAATATTTCTTCTATTAACCCTTCCTGTTGTTGATGATATATTCTCTTTAGGTGCCAATTCAGCTGCATCTAACGGGCTTCTAAAATTTGCTAAAAAATTATCTGCTTCAGTAAAATTTCGTTTACGCCTTCTATCATTCAAACCAAAGCCAACAATTATGTTAGTGTTCAAATTTTCAGTCAAGGCATAATTAAAGTTTGTTATTAAATCACCATTAAATTCTTGATTATTAAATGTTTCATCATTCAATAAACCAAATCTTCTTGCTGCACCTGCCGTATACCATGGGAAAAAATACACCCTGCTATCTACATAAAAATCTACACCTCCACGAATGATAGAACTTATATTATCATTCCATTCATAAGAAACTTCTCCGGTACCTATCAATCTGTTCACATTAGCCGTACTTGACTGTTGATTAATTGTCCACAAAGGATTATTATAAATAGCATTATCGCTATTCCCTAAATATCTTCTATAAGCACGTTGCCTAAAAGGTGTTATAGCGCCTGAACTACTGTGATAATTTCCTATATAATCTGATTGGTCAAAATCTGCCGGGGTACGTAACAGTCCTAAATATAAACCGGCAGTATTAGACCCTTGCTGAGTTCTATTGGATCCGGTATGTATATAATTTGCTTTGAAAGTGGTCTTTAATTTATCCGTTAAATATTGCGTCGTATTCATAGAAAAGTTCGTTTTCTTATAAAAACTACTTTCAATAATACCATCTTGTTTTACATGCCCTGCACTTAAATAAAAGGTACCCTTTTCGTTACCACTACTCACAGATATCCTATTATCATACGTAACGCCTGTTCTAAAAACCTGGTCGAAATTCCTATTTGTAAATATATCCCTAGAATTCTTTTGTGTTATGGGATAAATAATATTGTCTGAAACCAATGATTCAAAAAACTGCCCCGAAGTATCTACATCATCCGCTCCACCAGATCTATCTGCAATTCTATCACCCCAGGATCGCTGGGCTGTAGGACTATAACTACCATTATTCCCCTGGCCAAAAGTAGTTTGTAAAGGATGTTTATATGAAATCTCATCTATTGAAACACCCGAAGAAAAAGTAGCACTAAATTTACCTGCCTTTCCTTTTTTTGTGGTGATTACTATAACTCCATTTAAAGCTCTGGATCCATATAATGCACCGGCTGATGCACCTTTAAATACTTGGAACGATTCAATATCGTCAGGATTAATATCATTTAATCGAGATTGTTGCGATACCCCTGCCGATTGATCACTATCGCCAGAACCTGCTAAATTATCATTATTTAACGGAACACCATCAACTACAATTAATGGTTGACTTGAACCACCTAATGAACTTGTCCCTCTAATTTGAATGTTAGACCCAGCACCAGGATCACCTGAGGTCGCATTAATACTCACACCTGCTGCTTTACCAGCAATACCATCTATAATCTTATTTTCAACTGGTTGTACCAGTTTATCAGCTTCAATTTTAGAATACGTAGATGCTATTTTGTCTCTTTTTTCAACAAAACCTAATGCGGTAACAACTACTTCATCTAAAGCCTGGCTATCTTCAGATAAGGTAATATTAATGGTTGTTTGATCACCAACAGTTACTTCCTTTGTTATGTAACCTAAAAAGCTAAATACAAGAATTGCATCGTTGCTAGGAATGTCAATGGAATAATTTCCGTCAAAGTCAGAAGTAGCTCCAGTTACTGTACCTTTAACAATAACACTGGCTCCTGGTAATGGTCCTGTGTCATCACTAACCGTACCAGATACCGTCCGTTGTGCAATTACAAAGCTACTTGTAAGTAACAAGGTAAAAACACATAAAAATAGTTTTCTAATCATGTTTAATTGAGTTTAGTTAATATTTATTTGTTTAGTAAAATGTTCATCATTTGTTGGGCAGAAACCCTGCCGATTAGTTCAATGGAATCTTTCGGTGTTTTATCACCTATTTCATAGGTAATACCAACGGCATCATGCCCATATAGAAACCATCCTTTTGAAACTGGTTTTGTACTATTACTAGCTTGCTCATTTACTTCATAGTTAGGTATATTTTTTTCTAAAGATGTAAACCAATCGTCAATAAAGGTTGGCAATGTTGTATTTTCTCTTTTTTTGTTGGTATAAAAAACATCATACCAGGTGGAATGAAAATCCAGACCTAATAGTAATTTTGACTTATTTTTTTTCAATGTTTTATTGATAAATTCTGCGGCCTTTTTAATTTCAGGCTGATTGTAAACAGACCAATCCCTGTTTAAATCTATCCCTCCGGCATTATGCCGCCAATGACCGAGGTCAACGCCATCAGGATTCATAATTGGAAAAGCTAGTAAATGGTATTGTTTTAAAAATTGTTTTGACAGCTCTGAATCGTTTATAATTGTCTTTAAAAAACTTTGAAAAGCAAAATAACCTGTAACTTCAGGAGGATGCTGACGTGTTAGTAAAACGATTACATCTTTATTCTTTGTATCTCCATTATGGATATCGAGCACGGGCAAATTTCTACCCAATGTTGACTTACCAACACTTTCAATTTTTATATAATTCTCCTTTCCATTTGCAATTGTAGTATACCAGTTTTTAACATCCGTCGACGATTGAATCTCCTGAGCCGCAATAGTTGTTGGAGACGTGCTCAAATTTAATTTAATGGTTATAATACTATCTTTTTTAAAGATATGAGAAGAATCAATAATACTCCAAGAGTCGTTCATTCTTAATTTAGGAATATATCGGTGCTTGTACCCTTTCGGGTATCGGAATGTAAAATAAAAAGATCTATCAGTATCTGCCCATGTTTTAAAAGCATAATAAGCGCTATTATTTATGGGTCCATTCTCAGGATTTATAATTACTAAAGCTGTACTATCATTTTCTTTTTGAAAACCATTGAGCCTGGCCCCGTCAAAATCATTGCTGGCATATATACCAACACCAGGCAATCCATAGATTTTCTTTGTCTGCTTTTTTATATGTTTGTTGGTGGTATCAACGGGAGTTTCAAAATCAACTGTTTTCAAACTACTGCATGCGCTTACAATAAAATAAAAGCACAAAAAAGAAGTAAACATGGTTAGATGTTTGGTGGTTGATTTCATATTTGGCATAAAATATAATTATAAATCTACTATATAATTCTCTAACATAGGGCATACCAATTTAAAAATTAACAGCATACCAATTTTTTTTGTGATAAAATACTATCAAAACTGGTTGTGGCATACGAAAACATCTCTATTCATCGAAAATCACGATTGCTTTTCCGTCTCTTCTAGGGTCGGCAACACCAAACCATGAGTTATCTTGTTTTGCGATTGCATGAATCCCTCCATAATAAGGATTCAGGCCATTACCAACTACTAAACCCTCTTTTGGAAATCTAAATTGTAAATCATATTTTTTAAGAAAATTAGCACCTATTAGTGATGTATCTTTCTTATTTTCCATATAGATAGCATTGCCTGAAACGTGTATTCTGGATGCTTTTATCAGGCTATTTATACTCTTATTTTCAATCCACTTTGCTGTAACCTGAGCAACCGAGGAAATTATTCTACTACTTCCCGGGCTACCCAGAACCAATACATTTTCATCATTTTCTTGTACTATTGTCGGTGACATTGACGAATAGGCCATAGCATTGGGACGAATGGCAAATGGGTGATCAGGATTTTCAAAAATAAAATCATCCATATATGTATTGTATAAAAATCCCAATTCTTCAGAAGCTGTTAAGGCTCCAAAATAAGCATTGATACTTGCGGTAACAGCTATTACATTACCATCAGCATCGACGACAGAGAAATGAGTGGTTTCCCATATTCTTTTTCTTCTTTAATAAATGTGTTTTCAAATAAAAGATCCTTGGCGTATGCCTTTGAAAGTTTGTTTTTTGCAATACTATCATAATCAATTAAATCAGTAATAGGGTTTTTGTCTCGATCGTTATGGGCGAGATACAACGACCTGATAATATCTTCATTTGAAATTTCATTATCACTTAAAGTTTGTTCCAATAAATTCAGAGCTAAAAGAGTGACCCATCCACCGCATGGTGGCGGTTGAGAATACACCTTGTACCCTTTATAATTGATAGAGAGTGGCTCAATTTCCTTAGGTTCCGGAAAATTTTGTAAATCCTCCAACGCTATCCACCCTCCATTTTTCTTCATATCATTGACAATTTTTTGAGCGATTTCTCCATTATAAAAATCATGAGCTCCAAATTTTGCCAATCTTCTTAAGGTTTTTGCCAATTGCGGCTGTTTAATTATATCTCCATCTTGAGGGATATTTTTTCCGTTTAAAAGAAAAAAAGAAGTATTGAAGTCACTTTGTAATAATCTATTTTCATATTGCCGGTATACTTTCGCCCTGAACTTACCAACTGGAAATCCTTTTTCAGCTAATTCGATGGCTGGCTTTAGTAGCTCTTCCCATGATACTTTCCCGCTCCCGTAAGTCTTCCAAATATAATCCAAGACCTTAACTGTGGATGGAATAGTGCTTCTTCTATGATATGATAACGTATCTTTTATTTGAGTTGGTGTATTTGACGGAGATAGGGTTGTTCCATTAATTGAGACCGGTGGTTGATTTTTTATGGATAGTAAGACCTGTGTACCTCCGCCTAAACCCGACATGGCAGGTTCTGTTACCCCAAGAGCAAAAGATACTGCAACGGCAACATCGATAGCATTACCCCCTTTTAAAAATATTTGCTCTCCGGCTATCGATGCTTCAGGTGTCGCCGATGTGACAACACCGATAAAATTTTCTTTATCCTTTTTTTTAGGATTACAAGAAGTCGCTATCACAATCAATGAAACTAATACCAGTAACTTTTTTATAATGATAGCAGCCATTCTTCAATTTTTTTTGTTGCCAATACCATTTTTGGACACTGTTTTTCGACAAATTTCATATCAACAGCAGTAGAGGGGTTTTCCTTAAGGATTTTTAGAAGCTCGCTACCGTCAAAATCCACATATGATAGCCGGGCGGTGAAAATTTCTTTGGGATGTCCAAATGCTTCACCCGGAAGCAGTGCTACCCCAGTTTCTTCCAGCATAGCATTGCAAAAAGCTTTACTGGTACCTATTCCTCTCTTATTTAATATACTTTTCCATGCATTGAAATTAGGGAACAAATAAAAACCTCCTTCTGGTTTTGGCATGGTTACCCCAATTTTTTTAAGCGTATGAAATACGTACAAGCCAACAGCCCTTAAAATTTTTCGGGAATTTTCAATATATAATTTAATTGATCTATCTTCACGATAGGCTTCAATAGCTGCATATTGGATGGGTGCACTTGTAGATGTATACGTTTCACTTGCAACTATCGCCATGGCATCTAACACATACCTCAATTTTTGAGGAAAAACAAAAACTCCCAATCTCCATCCACCAGCTCCGGCCCATTTACTAAGTCCAGTACTAATTATGGTTCCTTCGGGATAGTAACTAGCAATCGTACTATGATTACCCTCATGATGTATTTCTCCGTATATTTCATCAGCGATAACAATTATTTCATACTTTCTAAAAACCTCTGCCAGCGCTTTCAATTCTTCAGTTGAAAATGTTATTCCTAATGGGTTTGAAGGATAATTGAATATTATTGTCCTCTTTTTGTTTGGTTCTTTTTCACAGTGTTTGACGATATCATTAGGTTTTATCTTCCAATTATTTTTCTCCTCAGTCGTTAACCATTTTACCTCATGACCATTTAACTCTGCCTGAGGTTCATAAGAAACCCAACTGGGGCAAGGCAGTAATAGCTCCTCAATATCAAAAGCAAGCATAAAATCATAGATCAACTCTTTAGATCCCGGTCCGATCATTATATCTTCAGCTGTTGTTTGTAAATTATAATTACAAGAAAAAAAATTGGCGACTTCTTCTCTTAAAGGAAATAATCCTTTTATGGGAAGATAATCCTTTTGATGTGCGTTTTTTTGAAGGGCTTTTACAATTTTATCCGGAACAGGGAACGGAGACTGGCCAAATCCAAGGCGATATACTTCTACACCTTCATCAATTAATTTAGATGATAATTCATTGATCACCAACGTTGCTGAGGGTTTGACCAATCGTATAGTATCATTTAGATTTTTATTAATCATGAGTGCTATCGCTGAATATAGAAATTAGTATTGGATGACCGTTCTTGGTGCCTGCTTTAATTTGTTTAACTATAGAATTCGAAATAAATTCTACTTTTTGAATCAAACAGAACATAAAAATAACTGAATATTATAGTATATTGCGCATACCAATTTTAATCTTAAGGACATACCAATTTTGCATTTCAATATAAAGAACATAGTTATAAGTAATGGTTTCGGTAGTAAGGAACAGTATAAAAATGTCTATATTAACCTATATAATTCTATTAAGAAAGCGATAGTTAACAGAACGCTTGATGAGAATATTAAACTGCCTCCATCGAGGGTTTTGGCCAAGGATTTAGAAATTTCCAGAAGTACAGTTATTAAAGCTTATGACCTATTGGTATTGGAAAAATATATTAAAGCGGTTCCCGGATCAGGTTACTATGTATCCTCAATTAAAAATACAAAAATTTACTTCAATCTAACAGCAACAAACAGGCGTAAGGACTATCCTGCTATTTCAAAAAAAGGGCTTGCTTTTCAAAGAAACATACATTTAATTAATAGTGCACAATCTAATCGTAAAATTGCGTTTAAACCAGGATTACCTCCGTTAGATATCTTCCCAACAAATAAATGGAAAAATTTAATGAATACATATTGGGGTACTATTAAATCTTCCGAATTATCCTATTCGAAAACGATAGGGCTAAAGAGCCTTCGTAAAAATATTTCAAATTATTTAAAAATCTACAGAAATGTTAGCTGTGACCCTGATCAAATAATAATTACAACAGGATCATTGCATTCGCTTTACCTCATAGGAAATGTACTCATTGATAAAGGAGATAAAGTTTTCATGGAGAACCTTACCTACCCACATGCTTATAGATTATTTAATAGTTTACAGGCTAAAGTTACCCCTGTAAATCTAAATACTCAGGAGAATTCCATTGAAAACCTCCAAAGCAAGAAAGCTAAATTTTTCTACACTATCCCATCAAATCAATATTATTCGGGTATTAAAATGAGTATGAAAAAAAGATTGGATTTGTTACAATGGGCATCTGTTAACGGTTCACTTTTAATCGAAGATGATTATGAGCATGAATTCAGTAATTGGGAAAACCCTATTGCTTCTATTTATAGCCTAGATAAGCAAGATAGAGTTATATACTTAGGTACATTCAATAAATTGTTACACCCATCCATAAGACTAGGTTATATGATAGTGCCTGCTTATTTAAAAAAAGCAATTATTGGTGTTTACCAGCAATCCAGTCGATTTGTCTCAACGGAATTACAAAAAGTTATGAATATGTTTATTGAAAAAGACTATTTAAATAAACATATAAGAAATGTTATTGAAATTGCCCAGGAGAGAAAGGAAATATTTATTGACCATTTTAATTCAAGTTTCGAAAATGAGATCTCCCTCGATACGAACACTACAGGCTTAAATATAATCGGTAGGTTTCATCAAGATATGATTAATGATAAAGAGGTTGCAACTTTTATTAAAAAGAATGGAATTACTACCAATCCTTTGAGCAAATATTATATTACCGAGCCAGAAGAAAATGGTTTGGTCATGGGATATTCTTGTGTGAACAATAAATTAATCAAAGAAAGTATCGATAAAATGTCACAAGCCTATTTTGATTTTTTAGAGTTCCATAATAGCCTGTCAAAACAATAAAAGTCCCCAAATTTAAATTGAGGACTTTGCCTTGATTGAGAGGTTTGTCAAAACATCAAATTGAATTAAATTATTTGATTATCAGATAATTATGATGATAATTTGACTTTTTTTTCGCAGAGGATTATCTCAATCACTATCATAAACAAGACGGCAGGCTGATCACCAACAGAAAAACCCGAGAGATCATTAATAACCGGTTAAACCTGACCACATTAAAAATAATAGGTAAACAAAAAGAAAATTATAATTTTATATTTGATCTCCAATTCCTAAGCATTAGTAAGGTAAATAAGGAGATTAAATACTGGTCAAAAAGAACCAATATTGATAAACATTTAACCTCTTACTCTGCCTATTATACTTTCACATGTTTAAGCTACTGAATGGTGCGAATCTAAAAATGGTTGCAGACGCTATGGGACATAGCTCAACCAGAAATACATTAAAATACTTAACATAATCAAAATTATAGTACTTTGTATAATATTGCCCCGCTCAAACGCTCGATTGTTTTAGTTGACATATTTAATATGAACAAATTTAATATCTTTATAAAAAAAAGCTAAAATGATAAAGTTATTATGTTATATATTGCTTTTTTACAATCTATTTCTAATTCAACCAATTAATGCGCAGTCTACAAAAAATGATAGCCTACTCATTGTCTTGACATCTCAAAAAGGAGAGGACAAAGTAAAGACATATTACAATCTCGTTGAAAACTCTAGAAATAACACGGATTCGATGGTTTTTTTTATTAGGAAAGGACTAGATCTATCTCATAACATAAATTATACAAAAGGTATCATTGATGGCTACAATGAGTTAGGGATATATTGGTATTACCGCGGCCAACCCGATAGTTCAATAGTGGCTACAAAGAACTCTTTGGCATTCTTATCAGATAAACCATCTCTAGAACGGATACAGTCTTTTAGCAATTACGGATTAGCACTCACACTAATGACATTATTTGATGAATCTGCTGAATGGCATTTAAAATCATTGTCTGATGCCGAAAAGCTAAAAGACTCCACCAGTATCGTAAGATCACTGAATAATTTAGGAAACATTTATAAATATTTAGGTGATAGAAAAACCTCATTAAAGTATTATTCTGAAGCACTTAGTATTAGCGAAAAGTTGCAAATGGAGGCTAATTCTGCTTCGATTCTAAGTAATATTGCACAAATTCAACAGAACAAAGGGGAATTAAAAAAAGCCATGGCTGGTTTTGAAAAATCTGCTGAATTGTCTCGAAAGATTGATGACCAACAAGGATTGGCTATTACGCTTATGGATTTAGGGAGAGTACATGAACAACTAGAAAACGTTGATAAAGCTCGTGATTATTATATGAAATCTCTCAACTTAAGTCGTAGAATTGAAGATCATATAGGTGTTGTTTACACTTCTGAAAATTTAGCTACCCTTGAATCGAAGGTGAAAAATTACTCCAAGGCTCTCCAATTATTAGATACAGCCCTGGCACAATCAAAAAAATTAAACTTTAAAGAAGGAATTAAATTCGTTTATGATACATATTCACGCGTTTATTATGATATGAAAAATTACAAAGCAGCCTATGACAATAGGATACTTCATGAAGCCTGGAAAGACACAATAGCTGATAAAAAATACCTTCAAACCGTTAAAGAACTTGAAACAAAATACGAAACCGAAAAAAAACAAAATGAAATCTTGCGCTTATCAGAAGAAAACCTAAAGAATGAAGCTTCAATTGTAAAAAGTAATTCTCGTATAAGAACCATTCTTTTTACAGGTTCAATCCTTGGAGTTTTGGCAATATTTGGGTTTATTTATTTTAGACAAAGATCACGGCTTGGAAAACAAAATGCAGTATTCGAAGCCATGGCACAGACAGAGATTAAAGAGCAAACCCGTATTGCCCGAGACCTTCACGATAGCATTGGGGCCATGTTGGCTGCTACGCAGAATCAATTGTCAGGATTAGTTCCTGAAAACAAAAATCAGGAGAAACAATTAAAAAAAGCACAAGAACTTATTGCTAAAACATCTGATGAAACCCGAGGTATTGCCCATAATATGATGCCTGAAGAACTTACAAAATTTGGCCTTATAAATGCCTTGGAAAGCCTGCTTCAAAGCATTTCTATATCAGGGGAAATGAAAACAGAGTTTGTACATTTTGGTATGGAAAAAAGACTAAACCCATTAAAAGAACTGCATCTATACCGTATCGTTCAAGAGCTATTTCAAAATATACAAAAGCATGCAAAAGCTACAAAAAGTAGCCTGCAGCTTACCAGGCATCAAAATGAACTCAATCTTATTGCAGAAGATAACGGTATCGGATTTTTAACTACAAAGGATAAAAATGATGGACTAGGTATGCAAAACATTCAATCGAGGATTGATTTTCTAAATGGAGACCTTAAAATAGATGCTCTATCTGGTAGAGGCACAAGTATAGTAATAAATATTCCATTGGTATGAGCAGTATAAGAATAATAATAGCAGACGATCATACCATTTTTCGAGAAGGTTTAGTATCATTATTAGAAAATGAAAGCAATATTGCGGTTCTCGGTGAAGCTCATAACGGTGTTGAAGTCATAGAATTTGTAAATAATAATGCTATAGATATTATATTAATGGATATAGAGATGCCCATAAAAAATGGTGTTGATACTACACGTGAACTTCAAAAAACACACCCCGAAATAAAAATTTTGGCATTGACCATGCATAAAAGCCCTGCCTTTATCAAACAAATGCTTAAAGCGGGTGCTTCTGGATATATACTTAAGGAGGCAGCAAAAGAAGAGCTTTTATTGGCTATTAACACTATTGCCAATGGCGGACAATACCACAGCCCAGTCGTTGCCAAAACAATGATGGAATCTTTGCACAGAAAAAGGAATTTGACCGAAACCCTTTCTGAACGCGAGCTGCAGATAATACAGCTTATCTCTAACCAGCTAACCACAAATGACATCGCTAAAGAGCTCCATCTAAGCCCCCTGACTGTTGACACCCACCGTAAAAATATTTTTTTAAAGCTCAATGTACACAATGCAGCCGGTTTGGTTAAGCTGGCCATGAAAAATGGCTGGATTGAATAAGAATATGAGTTCGACATAGGAATGGTTTGTCACTTCCATCGAATTTTTATTAAAAAAACTTCGTATCGAGAAGTCGAATTTTCTTTTTTTAGACATAGTATTGACTTCTTCGTAGTTATTAAAAACACTCAAACAAACTTAAATTTTTTATTGTAATACCTGTTTCTTGGTATTACCGGTTTTACCTAAACCTGGGTATAAATAATTCAGGGATTGCCCATAATTTAGGGTTTTAAATTGTAAAATTAAAAGCTATGCCTGTTTCAAAAAAAATTGCACTAAAAAAACATTTTCTATTTTTTAATATGTTGTTGCTACTTTTTATATTTATTTCTAGTTGCAATACTACCGAATGCCCACCAGATCTGGCTAGTACCGCCGAGGAATATGGAGAGCGTCTTGTTGGATCTCCGGTTTCTTATTTACGTATTTATATTCGTTGGGGGCAATATTATACAGAATCCTGTATACCAGTTGCATGTAAGCCCATAGAGATGAGATATTTTCTTTATGGAAAAACTCGTGTCCCTGGTTCAGAAGAAACACTTTTGGAGCAAGGGAGAGAAGATAGTTCTGGCTTTGGTATTGATGAATTTCAGGCACTTCGCTCATTTGATACCCCAGCCAATACTGATTTTAGGTTGGTTTATGAAGGAGATACACCAGAATGCACAAGGGATAATCAAGGCTTTAGGCACGAATATACCTTTAGTACTCCCTTGTTAACTGATTTGACAGGCGTTATCTATATTCCCAATGAAATAACAGTCTTAGACGACGATGTAGTATCTTCGCCCGTTCCCTCACCGCCCACTAATAACTATGTGCCACCTTTAACCTATGAGATTGCTGAGATTGACGTGTTTGTTAGTGAGATTGCAGATCACATAAGCATTAACAGTTCCACAGGAGTTATTTCAGGTACCGACCTAGAAACTTTTGCTGTTACAAATAGAACCGAGTACGGTATAGATGTATCTGTTCTTGTTACTGATGGTTTGGGGAAGACAGGTACTTTTGAGGATGCATTCTCGTTTGAGATTAGATTTGCTGATCAATTACCATCTAATTTGGTTTACAATCCCAATACTATTACCCAAACCTCACCAACCGCATCAGTATCTTCGGTAGTTCCAACAGTTTCGGGAGATGCTCCATTTACTTATAGTTTTGCCAACTCGAGTGTACCATCTTCTGCCATTAGTATAGATGCCGATACCGGTAAAATTACCGCTACCAATATTTTGGCTTTAGAGTTTGGTAATGGCACATACGTTGTTGATGTTATAGTTACCAATGCTGCGGGTAGTGTTACTTTTCCTGCTGCTTATACCATAGTTGTAAGCCTATAATTAAAATTATAAAAACTGATATCAATAAAAAAATCTAAACAGATGAAAACAATACTTAAAATAGGCTTCCTTTTATTAGGTTCTAACCTCTTTATGGGCTGTGCAGCATTTTATTACCCGGAGATTGGTGTTACTTGCCCAAGTACCCATACTTCCAGCAGTTATTCTAATCCTGATCCTGATCCTGACCCGGATGTTGGTATCAAAAAAGCTGTAAATAATACTACTGACAGCGAAACATTTTTAAGCTATCGCGTGGGTGTAGCGGCAAATGTACCTATTAATGAAAAATTTGCTTTCGAAACCGGTGTGCATTTGGCCGGTAAAGGCAACAAAACTAAAAGCCCTAATATTGAAGACAAACTAAACCTTACTTATATAGATGTTCCGTTAACGGTACGTTATAAAATAGGAAGTAATAATTTTAGTATTTACGGCGGTTTACAACCTTCATTGTTGGTTAACGCTAAACGTAAATTAAATGTTAATGGCATGGAAGATTCTCAAAAAATAACAGGTGCTTATAAAACCCTTGATATGGCGGCTAGTCTAGGAGCAGGCTGTCAATTTAATAATGGTATCAGATTAAATATTGGTTATGATCATGGCTTTGTTAATATTAATGATTTCGGCGGCTTTAAAGCATATAATCGCATGTTTCGATTTACCGTTGGTTATCAATTTGGTAAAAATTAAATATGTAAATTATGAAAACTCTAAAATCAAAATTAAAGTTCTTTTTTCACCTTCATTTAGTGCTATTTTTATTCATTGTTATTACCATGACTGGATGTAAATCAGCTTCTCCTCCTACTTTTGTAGTTGCCTGGATGGCGAATGGAGGTAATATTACCTCCATGGAAAGTTCAGACGGTACAAATTGGTTCAATAGAACGGTTCATCATACTTCTTTAACTGATGATAAAGGGCCTGCAATTGCTCATGACGATAGACTAAATTGGATGTTAATGTGGAAGAATGGACCTGAATTACAATACAATATTGGTATTGGCGGAATTGTTGTGGATAGTGCTACCGTAAAGGGGATTCAATGGAGTAATGCTTCAAGTATAGGTAAATTGAATGTCCTACCTGATGGAAGCCCTTCAGTTGCTTATGGAAATGGCCGATGGGTGGTCGTTTTTCGTAACGGAGTACATTTAAAAGTTGTTAGAACACAAAACAATAGCACAACAAGTTGGGAAACACCAGTCGCTGTTTTTCACCAAGACATCGTCCCACGACCAGCAACTACCTCAAGAGATCCCGCAATAGGTTTTGGCAAGGTAAATGGTCAAGATGTCTTTGTATTGGTTTATAAGGCCGAAAATTCATCAGAAGCGTTGGCTTCCATTTCAGAAGATGGTTTAATATGGAGTGTGCCTCAAGTGATCGGCTTTGTTGAAAATGACCCGGCTATTGCGGTAAGTAAAGATAGAATTTATGTGTTATTGGCTAGGTCAGCAGGCTCGGGAAAACGTAATTTTCTCTTTGAATCGCTGGATGGGGTAAGCTGGACTCTTATTGATGAGTTATCAGGGGCGGCTTTATTTATTACAGGACCTGCTTTTGCATTAGGTCGTGATACTGCAATTATTACTGAGGTTTCAAGTGCCACTACTAAGATTGTATCTAGAATAGGGAAAGTAACCAATGGGAACTCGTTGAGATTTGGCCCTCATAATTTTCTTAGGTTAGATGGAAGCAGCATTATTGAAAATGTTGCAAATCCGAGCACCAGAACCGCACTTCATTTTGGCAAAAAGGCAAAATGATATTGAACCAAACCATACACAGTGTGCTGTTTAACAGTATTTTACATTAAATAACATCAATTTGAATCAAATTTAATTTTAGATCGTTTTTATTTAACACCCATTAATATCAAATAATATCGCGAATTCTGATGTGAAAGAAGAAAATATTTAGCTTGAAGATACTATTATTTTATAACATAAAATCTTCATTATATCGTTCCATTAAAAAAATAAAACCCTGTATATTAGCAATATACAAGGTTATAAAGTACCTTGGGTGGGATTCAGTTGATGAATCAACTGTTCCCGGCAAGCTGCGCTTGAAAACCATAAAAGCAAATCCTACCCTTTACTCAAAAAAAAGCGAGCTTTCTTTTTGAAGCTCGCTTGTATTTAACCATTTTTATGGTTTGCTGTACCTTGGGTGGGAATCGAACCCACACTCCCGAAAGAACTGGATTTTGAATCCAGCGCGTCTACCAATTCCGCCACCAAGGCAACAATAAATTGGACTGCAAATCTAAAAATATTTTTTATTCTTTTATCATATTTTACAATTTTACTACACCTACTTTTTAAATAATCTTTACTTTTGCCAGGTATCTTAATAACAACACAACTAATTACCAAAAATGAAACAAAAAGTACCTAAGCCAAAACTTTTTGCTTGCTCGCAATCTATAGAATTAGCCGAAAAAATTGCAAAAGCCTTTGGGACAGAACTTGGAAAATCCAGGAAAAACATTTTCAGCGATGGTGAATTTCAAGTATCTTTTGAAGAATCTATACGCGGAAGGCGCATTTTTATTATCGGGTCAACATTTCCTTCTTCAGACAATTTGATGGAAATGCTTCTCATGATCGATGCAGCAAAACGTGCATCGGCACGACATATTACTGCTGTTATTCCATATTTCGGATGGGCAAGACAAGATAGAAAAGACAAACCAAGAGTACCAATAGCGGCAAAAATGATCGCTAATTTATTACAAGCGGCTGGAGCTACCAGAATTATTACAATGGACCTACATGCTGATCAGATTCAAGGATTTTTCGAAAAACCTGTTGATCATTTATATGCATCAACTATTTTTCTACCTAGTATCAAAAAATTAAATTTAGATAATATTACGATTGCATCTCCCGATATGGGCGGTTCAAAAAGAGCCTATGCTTATTCTAAATTTCTTGAAAGTGAAGTCGTTATTTGTTATAAGCAACGTAAAAAAGCAAATATTATCTCTCACATGGAGTTGATTGGAGAAGTAAAAGACAGAAATGTTATTATTGTTGATGATATGGTAGATACTGCGGGAACATTGGCAAAAGCTGCCGATTTAATGATGGAAAAAGGTGCTAAAAGTGTACGTGCAATTTGTACGCATGCGGTACTGTCTGGAGAGGCATACAGCCGTATTGAAAATTCTAAATTACTAGAATTGATTATTACTGATACAATACCTTTAAAAAAGGAAATATCTAAAATAAAAGTTATATCTTGCGCCCCTTTATTTGCTGATGTGATGCATAAGGTTCAAAGTAACCAGTCGATCAGTGATCAATTTTTAATGTAACAAATTTTAAGAAAAAAATGAAATCTATTACAATCAAAGGATCTCAAAGAGAAAGCGTGGGTAAGGTGTCTACCAAAGCCCTACGTAATGCTGGAAAGGTTCCTTGCGTACTATACGGAGGAGACAAACCAATTCACTTTTCAGCGGATGAATTATCGTTTAAAAAATTGGTGTATACTCCAAATATTTATACTGCGATGATTGAACTAGAAAGTGGTGAAAAATTACATGCCATTTTACAAGATATTCAGTTCCACCCGGTAACTGATAAAATTTTACATATTGACTTCTATCAATTATTTGATGATAAAGAAGTTACTATGAATATTCCGATACGATTAGTTGGAGATGCTCCGGGAATTCTAAATGGTGGAGTATTACGTTTTCCGAATCGGCACTTAAGAGTGAAAGCGATTCCTGCAAATTTACCAGATTTTATCAATGCGGATATCTCTACATTGAAGATTGGTGATAAAGTTTTTGTTGAAGAAGTAAAAAATGATGCTTTTACGATTTTACATCCTGATCAAATGGTTATTGCACAAGTTAGAATAGCTCGTGCAGCTATAGTTGATGAAGTAGAAGAAGAGGAAGGTGAAGAAGGCGAAGAAGGCGAAGAAGGTGCTGAAGGTGAAGGAACTCCTACTGAAGGTGGTGATGCTCCGGCAACTGAAGGAGCTGCTAAAGAGTAGCGCTTTTTTTATAAAATGTATTGAAAAGAGCTTCGCTTTCGCGGAGCTTTTTTTATTTTTACCTAATGGAATTTCTTTCTTTCTTAAAATCTCTTTTTGGCTTTAAAAAAGATACTACTAATATTATGAAAAAATACTTGATAGTTGGTCTTGGGAATATTGGCTCTAAATATGAGAATACCAGGCATAATATAGGTTTCAGGATTCTAGACGAACTCGCGGTTAAAGAAGGGATTGCTTTTGAGGTTCAAAAATTGGGAAGCATTGCTAAATTCAGATTTAAGGGCAGAACATTTATCTTGTTAAAGCCTTCTACCTACATGAATTTAAGTGGTAAAGCTGTAAAATATTGGCAAACCAAAGAAAAAATCGCTTTAGAAAATACACTTGTTATTTGTGATGATTTAAACATCCCTTTCGGAACGATCCGGTTAAAAGCAAAAGGCAGTGATGGTGGCCACAATGGACTAAAGGATATTAACACTATCTTACAAACACAAAATTATGCCCGCTTTAGATTCGGGGTTAGTGATGAATTTAAAAAAGGGAAACAAGTTGATTATGTGCTGGGCGAATGGAACACAGATGAAGCCTCAAAACTCCCTGAAAGATTAGATAAAGCATGTGCACTTATCAAATCTTTCGCGACTTCAGGGCTGAATAATACTATGAGTGAATTCAACGGCACTTAAAACATTCACTCCACGGTAACCGATTTTGCCAAATTTCTTGGTTGATCTACATTACAACCACGCATTACAGCAATATGATAAGCCAATAATTGTAACGGAATGGTTGTTAATAATGGTGTAAGCGCCTCTTGAGTTTCAGGAATTTCAATTACATGATCGGCAATTTCTTTAACAGTAACATCTCCTTCGGTAACTATTGCAATAATTTTTCCGCTTCTTGATTTGATCTCTTGAATATTACTTAGTACTTTTTCATAATGACCTTTATTTGTAGCAATTACAATAACCGGCATTCTATCATCAATTAAAGCAATTGGTCCATGCTTCATTTCGGCAGCAGGATACCCTTCTGCATGTATATAAGAAATCTCTTTTAATTTTAATGCTCCTTCTAATGCCACAGGGAAATTGTATCCTCTACCTAAGTATAAACAATTAGTTGATAATAGATATTTTTTAGCAATTTCTTTAACTTTTTCATCAATTTTTAATAATCGCTCTACTTTTTCAGGAATCAATTCCATTTCTTGTAGATGCAATCGATAATCAAAACTTGTCATAGTTCCTTTTGCTCTTGCTAAGCGTAAGGCCATAAGGGTCAGTACCGTAATCTGAGTTGTAAAGGCTTTTGTTGAAGCAACGCCTATTTCAGGGCCTGCATGTGTGTATACACCTGAATCATTTTCTCTTGTTATAGAAGATCCCACAACATTGCAAACTCCAAAAACAAATGCGCCTTTTGATCTTGCTAATTTAATAGCTGCTAAGGTATCGGCTGTTTCCCCAGATTGAGAAATGGCTATGACAACATCTTTTTCAGTTAAAACAGGGTTTCTATATCTAAATTCTGAGGCATATTCTACCTCAACTGGAATCCGTGCAAAATCTTCAAAAGTGTATTCTGCTACTAAACCAGCATGCCAGGAAGTTCCACAAGCTACAATAATAATACGTTCGGCATTCAGAAATTTTTTCATGTTATTTTCAAGTCCTGAAATTTTAACAATACCATCTTTGGCTAAAAGTCTTCCTCTAAAAGTATCTGTAATTGCTTGAGGTTGTTCATAGATTTCTTTTAACATGAAATGTTCGTACCCCCCTTTTTCTATCTGCTCAAGATTCATTTTCAGCTCTTGAACGTTTGCGTCTACCAATGAATCATCATTTATTTTTCTAATTTTAACCTCCCTACCTAAGCGTATGATTGCCATTTCCTCATCTTCCAAATAAATAGCATTCTTAGTATACTCAATAAATGGTGATGCATCAGAGGCAATAAAAAATTCTTTATTACTTTTTTCGATACCAATAGCAATAGGGCTACCTAACCGGGCTACAACTATTTCATCTGGTTTGGTTTTGTCAAAAACAGCAATGGCATATGCTCCTACTACTTGTCCTAAAGCAATTTGAACCGCCTGTCCTAATTTTACATTGTTTTGCTTTTTTACTTCTTCTATTAAATTAACTAATACTTCTGTGTCAGTATCACTATGAAAGCTGTATCCTCTATTAATTAATTCTTTCTTAATAGTGTCATAATTTTCTATTATACCATTGTGAACAATAACTAAGTGGCCCGACTGAGAGGTATGTGGATGAGAATTTACGTCATTGGGTATTCCATGTGTTGCCCAACGTGTATGGCCAATTCCCAGGTTTCCGTCTTTGGAAATTTCAATATCCACTTTTTCTAAGAGGTCACTTACTTTTCCTTTTGTTTTAGAAAGGTTAATTTGATCACCGTCAAATAATACAACTCCGGCACTATCATATCCTCTATATTCAAGGCGTTGCAACCCGTTAATAATTATGGGATACGCTTCCCTAAATCCTATATAACCTGTAATACCACACATAGCAATTGTTTTTTACTCATTATTAATTGTATAGAAAATTTCTAATTTTAATCTTTCAGCATAATCCATATCTGCTTCTTCTATATTATTCCCTTTTAACACCACTCCCTTTGCAATCCAGCTAAAATCTTTGATAATTGTATCGATAACCGTAAAGTCAGGTGCATCCGTTGAATGAAACACTTTAAGACCTAGTTTTTCAATAGTTAATGGTTCTTCAGATTTCAAAACTTCAGAAATATAATCGGTAATCCTAAATTTATATTGTATAGGTTTTCCATCATCATCTCTTTCTAAAAACCCTCCAATTCCATTGATTTGAGCCTCCGTAAACACATCTAGAATTTGAGAATTATCATCAAATCTATACAAGAATAATTGTTCGGGAACATCCGTACTACTTGATTCATCAAGATAAAGTACTAAGTTCGCTTCGTTTATTAACCAGTTTTCTTCTCTGATAGCATTGATAGAATCTAAATCAAGTCCTTTAAACAATTCAACAACTCCTCTTGAACCTGCAGCCCCTTGTATATATAATTTATCCTCACCGTTTATCATATCCGGATTCACAAAACGATCATTGATATTAACCAATGATTCTGAATAATCTCGAATATAGGTACTGGCCCTAATACCACTTATAGGGAAAATCATTGTTTGTTTAGTTCTTACAGGCACATTCGTATCATCTGTAGTTCCATTATCATTTAAATCTGTACCTGATTCATCGGTTAAAATTGTATTCGTATAATATATTCTTAGATTGGCATTTGACATTTGTAAGGTCATTAGCGAACCGTTTTTAACTACATCTTCCTCAGCTTTAATAATAATTCCTCTAAAATGATTTATAAAGTTATCATTAGCATCAAAAATACCGGAGTTTTGCTGATTGATAAAATTATTTCTAAAAAAAACTGTGTCTAACGGAAGCTTTATAGAAGGAACTAAATTCTCTGCTTTTATAGTATCAGTATCATCAACAGTATTCATATCGTCATCTAAAAACCTTCTCTCCACATACAATACCGTATCGTGCCTGTTTGGCTTGAACAATTCTGAATATAAGAGTGTTTTTTCACTGTATTCCTCATTAGAATAATATTTTTTTGTTTTCGTAGGGTCCTGAGGGTCTAACGAATTTAAGAATGTGCCTGATTCATAAACTGAAAGATTAAATTCTATACTTTGATCACCAATTATAGAATCTAGTTTAAAATCAGGTGTGCCAGTCGTACTGGTATCTGTTACATAATACGGTATATCCAATATTACCGCATCAATAGAGATACTATCCCCAAAATCAGGCGAAGCAGGTAATCCTAATTGACTTATAAAAGATGTTTTAATAAATCCGAAATTGCCATCATTATACACTCCTAAAAGATATTGAGTTAACCCATCGATATTACCAGATGCAAGGTCATCTTGATTTACTTGGGAAAAATCATCATTTTTATTGTAAGAAATCACTTCAAAAATTGATTTTTTAGTGGTAAACTGATCATTATCAACCAGTCCAACACCAATATTTTCAAAATCTCTTTCACAGGCAACTACACTAAGGAAAATGAGGGCAAATAACCCAACATATTTCATACTGTTTACAATTCTCATTGTCATAAACAAAAAATTATTTTTATTGTTATTTTTTTATAAAACTTCGGTGAGGTAAAAATTGGAATATGCTTCGTTATAATCTTCTTCAGATTGAAACTCCAAAACAGGAATTTGTTTTTCAATAATATGTTTTTCAATTTCTTCAGGAATATTTTCACTTCCTTTTATAACAGCATCAGAATTTTCTATAGCAATTTTTATTAGGTTATTATGATTTGCTTTCGAAAGTGAACTTAATTTCTCTTCTGAAATAGAATCATATTTTATTTTTTCTACTAAATCTTTCCCTATTATACCTTTAAACCCATTATTGTAAATGGAAGTAACTATCTTACTTTCAGAAAATAAAGGGTCATTTTTATAATACTCTCTAAGGTACAATGGTAGTAAAGATGCCATCCATCCATGAACATGAATAATATCTGGTGCCCAATTCAGTTTTTTTACTGTTTCCACAACTCCTTTAGCAAAAAAAATTGCGCGTTCATCATTATCTGAAAATGAATTTCCATCTTCGTCGGTGTACAAAGCTTTACGCTTGAAATACTCATCATTGTCAATAAAATACACCTGCATTCTTTCTTTGGGAATTGAGGCTACTTTAATGATCAAAGGCATATCCATATCATTGATTATCAAATTCATACCTGACAAACGAATCACTTCATGCAATTGATGCCTGCGCTCATTAATCACACCAAATCTTGGCATAAAAATACGTGTTTGTGCTCCACTATTATGCATTTTTCTGGCTACCTCAAATGACGTACTAGCAGTTTCTGTTTCCGGTAAATAAGGGACTACCTCAGAGGATACATACAATATTCTCTTATCTTTCATAAATCCATCTATAATTAAGAATATGCAAAATTACGAATTTTTACTTAGATTTAAACTTAAAATACTAAGTTTACGCGCTTTTAACACTAATATAACATCCATAAATGAAGGTTTTCTATAAAAATAAATCTTTACAGGAGAATTTAACAAAAATAAAAACCGAGGCCTCAATCGGTTTTGTTCCTACCATGGGAGCCCTGCATGCAGGTCATCTTTCTTTAATTAAAAAAGCAAAGGCTGAAAATACTATTATTGTTGTAAGCATTTTTGTGAATCCAACCCAATTTGATAAAAAAGAAGATCTATCGAACTATCCTAGAACCATAGAAAAAGATTTTGCATTGCTAAAATCGGTGAATTGTGATATCGTTTTTATCCCTTCCGTAAAAGAAATATACAATAACAATATTAAAACTTTATCCTTTAGTTTTGACGGCCTTGAATTTGAAATGGAAGGCAAACACCGAAAAGGTCATTTTGATGGTGTAGGTACTGTAGTTAAAAGGTTATTTGAAATCGTTAAACCCCATAAAGCTTACTTTGGAGAAAAAGATTTTCAGCAACTTCAAATCATTAAAAAATTAACAAAGAAGTATGCTATTCCTGTTCAAATTATTGGTTGTGAAATATTTAGGGAAGATGATGGTTTAGCAATGAGTTCACGTAACGTAAGACTTACTGAACTTCAAAGAAGAGAAGCTCCTTTTATTCATAAAACCCTTAAAGCAGCCAGACTAAAATTTAAAGAAAATTCTATTAAAGAAATAATTAAATGGGTTGAAAATGAATTTGAAAAAAATGCGGTATTAAACTTAGAATATTTCGAAATTGCCAATGTCAAAAACCTTAAGTCTGCTAAAAGAAAAAGCAAAAAATCAGCATACAGGGGTTTTATTGCAGTATTTGCCGGAAACGTTCGTTTAATCGATAATATCGCTTTAAATTAATTAATTTTAACAGCACAAAATCTTAATAATATTGAATTTTAAACTTAAAAGAACGCTTTTTACTATTATTCCAATTTCATTAGGTATTGGTTTAATTTGGAATTTCTTATCCAGACTTTCTCCAAATGATAAGATTGATATTATTGATTCTTTTACACTTGCGAATTACTGGTGGGTTTTATTGTCTTTATTTTTTGGAATTTTAAGTCATTTATCAAGAGCCTATCGATGGCAATTTTTATTAGAACCTTTAGGCTATAAACCCAAATTAGCCAATAGTACAATGACTGTTTTAATTGGATATTTAGTTAATTTAGTTATGCCTCGTGCCGGTGATGTTGCAAGAGGAACTTCTATTTCTAAATATGAAAATATTCCCATTGAAAAGGCGATCGGAACAATAGTTGCCGAACGTGTTGCAGATGCTATTATGTTGTTCTCTATTATAGCACTTGCTTTTATTGTTCAGGCCGATTTGATCAAAAGTTATATTTTTAAGGATGGTGATACAAACAAAATAACAACTTTTCTTTTTTTGGTTTTAATGGGTGGAATAGCTTTTATTCTACTTAAATTATTACAACGAGCCAAGAAAGGGTTTTTACTAAAAGTTAAATTATTTGTACATGGTTTATTCGAAGGCGCTATTAGTATTTTTAAAATGCAAAAAAAATGGGCTTTTATTTTTCATACAGTATTTATATGGGCAATGTATGTTTTGATGTTTTATGCCGTGACATTTGCCTTACCTGAAACCACCCACTTACCATTTGAAGCCATCATTGTTGGCTTTGTTGTTGGCGGTTTAAGTATGGCTCTAACCAATGGAGGTTTAGGTACGTATCCAATTGCCGTTGCCAGTGTTTTAATTTTATACAATATTGATGATAACCCCGCCCGCGCTTTTGGTTGGATCATGTGGACAGCACAAACATTAATGGTTATTGTTTTTGGTGGATTATCATTTTTATTGTTACCTATTTATAACAGAAAAAAATTATAAAAAAAGCAATACTTTAAAGTATTGCTTTTAATTCTATTTAAATTATTTTAATTTAAAGACTCAATAAAATCTTTTGGTTCTGCTCTTTCCATCCAATTTGCATTCAGGTATGTGTAGGTTATCTCGCCGTTTTTGTTAATAACATAGGTAGCGGCCAATGGCAGTTCAAAAGTATTATCGCCATTATGGGCAGGTATATCCATTCCGAATGCTTCATGAATAGGCCTTAAAGGTTCTGGTAAAGAAAAAGCAATTCCGAATTGTTTGGCTACTTTATTTCCTTTGTCATATAAAATATCGTAGTCAAATCCATTTTTATGCTTCAACTCTCTGGATAAAATTGGAAGTTGTGGTGAAACAACAACTAAATTTGCTCCGGCATCTTTTATTTCTGAAACCGAATTTTGTAATGCTTTAAATTCTAAATTACAAAACGGACACCAATTACCTCGGTTAAAGCTTACAACAACATTCCCATTTTCTAATAAATCTCCCAATGAGATATTGTTGCCTTCAGAGTTTTCTAATGAAAAATTTGGCGCTTTATCACCAACTGTTTTGGCTCCCTCGGTTATACCACTTTGGGCTAATTTTCCTATTTCTCCACCCATAGTTTGTAGTACTTCCGGTGGTGCCTGTTTAGACATTTGCTCAGCAAAGTCACTTAATTCTTTTTTTAAGTTCATCCTTTTAATGTTTCGTTTTATTTGTTTTTAGTTTCGCCCAATTCACGTCAGCTTTTTTAATTTTTTCTTCTTCATTTGTGTTCCATGGAATAATCGTATTTACATGTTGACCTTCATAATCATCATTAAAAAATAAATATAACTTTCCATCGCGTATTTTAAATGTTGAAGGTTCACAATATACTTTTGCGTTTTTCTCTGCCATTGCAAATGAGCAATATCCTCTGTACTGTGGAATGTACTTTTGAGGATTTCCTTTAAACAATTCTAGATGCTCGGCTGATTTAAAATAAAAGATACTCCCGTCGTATTTAGTAGAAAATTCTTTTGTGCCTTTTGCGGATTCATAATCTGTAAAATAATTTACAACATCATAACCATCAATGGCAATATTTTCTTCATTCGCATATATGTTTCCACCTTGTGCAGTAATCACACTAAAGTTTAGTGCCAACGCAAAAAACAATACTAAATTTTTCATAATTTATAGTTTTAAAATTAATATAAGACAAAAATAATTATAGAAAATAGTATTTTAGTATTAAAAAATACATTAATTTTGCTCATTCGTACATTTATTAGTATTATGGATGCATTAAGCAAGGTGCTAGAATTTATTAAATTGAAGAGCGCTGTTTATTTTAAATCAGATTTTTCTTCTCCATGGGGAATGGAAATTTCAAAAGGTCCTTATGCGCAATTCCATATGCTTGTAAGAGGTAAATGTTTGCTTAAAACAGAACAACGAACTATAGAATTATATGCAGGTGATATTGTGATTTTCCCTTTTGGTGATTCGCATTGGTTGGCAGATGCCGAGGATAGCCAAAAGGAAGATGGATTAAAAGTGGTTGAGTCTATATGGGATAACGATCCATTATTTGAAGGTGATGATTTTTCGACAACATTAATTTGTGGACATTTTGAATTTGACAGGAACATTGAGCATTCATTTATCAAATCATTACCAACATTTATGCATATCACAGATATGGAACGAAAAGAGTTTTCATGGTTAGAAACAATAAGTAATTTAATAATACAAGAGTCGGGCAGTACTAATATTGGCAACGCTGTTACAATTAACCGTTTGGCAGAAGTTCTATTTATTCATGCTATTAGAGCTTATATTTTAAAGAAAAAAGAGGAAACGGGTTTTTTCGCTGCTCTAAAAGATCCTAAATTAAGTACCGTCTTGAAATTAGTTCATAACAATCCTGAAAAAAATTGGACCTTGGAAAAGCTTTCGGCAGAAGCGGGAATGTCCCGAACCCTTTTTGCAAATAAATTCAGAGATATTGTTGGTGAAACACCATTACACTATATCACCAACTGGCGTATCCTAAAAGCGAAACAATTTCTAACGGAAAGTTCTGCTTCTATTATTGAAGTTGCTGAAAAAGTAGGTTATTCTTCCGAAGCAGCATTTAATCGTGCTTTTAAGAAAAAAGTTTTAAAAACACCTGCTGCATACCGAAGGGCTACTAGTTAAATATTGTCTATTTTTGGAAAATGGAGCATCGTTTTTATAGCAATGGCAAATTATTGATCACCGGTGAATATGTTGTTCTCGATGGGGCACAGGCATTGGCATTACCAACGAAATTCGGACAGGAACTCGTCGTTCAAAAAATAAATGAACCAAAACTGATCTGGGAGAGTTATACTAATACCAATGAATTATGGCTTCAAGTAGAATTTGATTTACCCAGATTAAGAATTGTTACGGCAACTTTTGATGCAAAGGAAGATGGGGGAAATGATTCATTAGCTGAAAGCCTTCAAAATATACTATTCGAAGCTAAAAAACTAAATGTTGAGTTCCTTTCAAACCAACAAGGGTTTTATGTAAAATCAACATTGACCTTTCCAAGAAATTGGGGTTTGGGTTCTTCATCAACTTTGATAAATAATATTGCACAGTGGGCAGCTATTGATGCTTTTCAATTACAATTCAATACTTTTGGCGGTAGTGCTTATGATATTGCCTGTGCGCAAAATGTCTGCTCTATTATTTATCAATTAAAGAATAAAAAACCCGTTGTTGAAAAGATAAATTATAATCCCCGTTTTAAAGACCAACTTTATTTTGTGCATCTGAATAAAAAGCAGGATAGTCGTGAAGGAATTGTTAAATACAACAATTTTAAAGGAAATGTAAACACTTTATCGGAAGAAATATCAAGCCTCACAAATGAGATTATTAAATGTTCAAGCTTGGCTGATTTCGAAAACCTAACGAGCGAACATGAACAAATAATTTCCTCTATTATCAAACAGCAACCTATTCAACAAAATCTATTTTCAGATTATTTCGGGCAAACAAAAAGCTTAGGTGCCTGGGGCGGTGATTTTATCTTGGCTACCGGTAATGAGGCTACTCCCAATTATTTCAGGTCAAAAGGATTTGTAACTGTTATCCCTTATTCAGAAATGATCTTATGAAGCAAAAAGCAGTAGTCATTGGTGGTGGTGCCGCAGGGTTTTTTGCAGCGATTACTATTGCCGAAAAAAATCCTGATATAGAGGTAATCATCCTGGAAAAAGGAAAAGAAGTGTTGCAAAAGGTAAGGGTTTCGGGTGGCGGTAGATGTAATGTAACACATGCTTGTTTTGACCCAAAGGAACTCTGTGAATTCTATCCAAGAGGTAAAAAAGAGCTGCTTGGCCCGTTTCATCAATTTATGACAGGTGATACGATGGAGTGGTTTGAAAATCGAGGTGTAACTTTAAAAATTGAAGCTGATAACCGTGTTTTTCCTGTATCTAATTCATCACAAACTATTATTGATTGTTTAATGAATAGTGCTGAAAAAGCTGGCGTTCAATTGATGCTAAGTCAACATGTTAAAATTATTTCCAGAATCAACAATCAATACAAAATAACTACCAGCTCTGATGAATTTATCGCCAACAAATTAATCATTGCAGCAGGCAGTAGTCCAAAATTTTGGGAACTCATTGCTAAACTTGGTCATACGATCATCCCTCCTGTGCCATCATTATTTACTTTTAAAATAAATGATGTTCGAATTAAAGAAATTCCTGGAGTTTCTGTACCAAACGCCACAGTTTCAATAGCTAAGTCGTCGTTTGAAAGTAGTGGCCCATTACTTATAACACATTGGGGAATTAGTGGACCAGCAGTTTTAAAACTTTCCGCTTTCGGAGCACGTTTTTTAGCTGAAAAAAAATATCAATATAATGTACACGTAAACTGGCTGTCTAAGAAAGTACCAACTGTATTGAACAAGTTAAAAATCTTGAAAAAAGAAAATCCTAAAAAGCTAATCATTTTAAAATCCGTTTTTAAAGACATTCCTAAACGCTTATGGGAAAATTTAGTGTTGGCCTCAGAAATTAAAAAAGAACAACGTTGGGCTGATCTTTCAAATAGGCAGCTAGAAAATTTAGCAAATCAATTAACCAACACTACTTTTAACGCTAACGGAAAAACTACTTTTAAAGAAGAATTTGTAACTGCCGGTGGCGTTGATCTCAAAGAAATCAACTTTAAACGCTTTGAAAGTAAACTGCATAAAAATTTGTTTTTTGCTGGTGAAATCTTAAATATTGATGCTGTAACCGGCGGATTCAATTTCCAAAATGCATGGACCGGAGCTTATATTGCCGGAAAGGCTATGGCGGAGTAATATTGATGTCATTTTTTACAGGTAAATAATACTTTTTTCGTAACCAAAATGCAACCTTTACCAGTAGTATCAATGCCGGAACTTCAACGAGCGGCCCAATAACACCTGCAAAGGCCTGGCCAGAGTTCAAGCCAAAAACTGCAATAGCTACCGCTATGGCTAGCTCAAAATTATTCCCCGCCGCGGTAAAGGCAATTGATGCATTCTTATCATATTCAGCCCCCATCGCTTTACTGACAAAAAATCCTATGAGGAACATTATTGTAAAATAGATCAACAAAGGAATGGCAATGATCAGAACATCCATAGGTATCTCTACGATCAATTCTCCCTTTAAAGAAAACATCACAATAATTGTAAATAATAATGCAATAAGGGTTATTGGTGAAATGGTCGGAATAAACTTTTTAGTGTACCAATCCTCTCCTTTAATTTTTACTAAGATCAATCGGCTTAACAAGCCTAACAAAAACGGAATTCCCAAATAAATAGCAACACTTTCGGCAATGGTTGCAATTGAAATATCGACGATGGCACCCTCAAATCCGAAAAGTGTTGGAAGCTTGGTAATAAATAACCAGGCATAAAAACTGTAGGCAAAAACCTGAAAAATACTATTTAGTGCTACTAAACCTGCTCCATATTCACTACTACCTTCCGCAAGGTCATTCCAGACAAGAACCATTGCTATACAGCGTGCCAACCCAATTAGAATAAGTCCTACCATATATTCGGGATAATCATGCAGAAATAGTATTGCCAAAACAAACATTAAAATCGGACCAATAATCCAATTTAGAACTAGAGAAATCGATAATATTTTCACATTTTTAAACACTTTTGGCAACAAGCTGTAATCCACTTTCGCTAAAGGCGGATACATCATTAAAATCAGCCCTATTGCAATAGGAATGTTTGTTGTTCCATGACTATACGAATCAATTAGTTTAGGAAAAGACGGGATAAAATAACCAATAGCAATTCCTAAAAGCATTGCTAAAAAGATCCATAAGGTTAAATAACTATCGAGAAAACTTAATTTTTTTTTAGCAGTCATTCGCTGGTTTGAATTTTTGAAAAAACATAAAACATTTCCGCCGCTATTTGCAGACTCCTTTCCATATACTTTTCCGCTTGTTGTCGAGTATTATCAAAGGCCTTAGGGTCTTCATATGTAATCGGAATGCGCTTTTCCGCTCCAGTGATAAACGGGCAGCCCTGATCAGCTTGCGAGCAGGTCATAATTGCCGCAAATTTTGACCTGGGATTAAAATCGCTATCATATGTTTTGGAAAATCCTATAATTGGATGCTCGTTCTCTGAATATTTTATGGCAAATACCGGGTTTTTTCCTTCAGAAATTATAGTGACTTTAAATCCTGTGGTTTTCATTGTTTCTGCTGCCACAGGAAAAAGTGCGGTGGCTTCCGTTCCGCCAGAATAACAGCACACATTCTTTATGTTAAAATACGAAGCCATTGTTTGGGCCCATACTTGTGACAAGTGGCTTCTTCTGGAATTATGGGTACATATAAAGTTCAACCTGATCATTTCTTTGTGGTTTACTTTCTCTTGTATATAATCAATAAGTGGCTGCACAGTTGATCTACGATCCTCAGAAATGTCATTTGCATCAATGCCTTGCAGCACATGGTCTATTTTTTCAAAAAGATTTGCTCTATTGATCATTTTTTTGATTCGCTTTTTTGTTTATTAACAACATCCTGAATCTGAACAACAAGCCTCTTCATTTGTATCAGGTTGAATTGTTTCTTCGACCAGAACACCACATACATCCAATGCTTTACACTGAGTTTCGTTCGTAAATAGTTTTACAATCAATTTATTATCATCTGATACAATACTATCAATCGATAAAACTGATGTGTGAAATTCGGCATTGCCAAATTCTACCTTTACCTCAGTCTCCAACCATAAGGGGTTGATGCCATTCACGCGTTCTAGAATTGCCATTGCCTTATCCGTTGTGATATAATATTCTTTACCTAGTTCATTCGGGCTTTCCCATAATTGAATATGTGTTTCTTTCCAATCATTCACCTTGCCTCCACAATCTACTGTTTCAAAAGTTACGTTTTTGACTTCCGTCAAATGATAATTTGTACCGGCGAATTGATTCTCTGTATATTCAAACAAGAGTGCTTTCTCATTATTTTCTTTTAAAACTGCCAATAATTCTTTTACGTTCATATCTTAA
>Ga0209633_10000193_pt1 | contig 74191 bp, 131 predicted proteins | sample Cruoilmetagenom1_FD_187290 | JGI IMG/M metagenome (GOLD analysis project Ga0209633, IMG submission 187290) | Oil polluted marine microbial communities from Coal Oil Point, Santa Barbara, California, USA - Sample 1 (SPAdes) (version 2) | ecosystem: Environmental > Aquatic > Marine > Oil seeps ... | reverse complement strand
GTTAGTTTCGGACTTGCCAACCTATGTTTCTTTTGTAACGACTAGGCAAGAATATAATAATGCCAAGCGTTGGTTAGAATTTGGTGTTAATAATGATTCTGAGTACTTTTTTGTTTCGGAAAAGATGGTTCATGGTAAATGGGTTCGGTTTGTTGAATGAGGAAGATTATGTTTAGTTATAAATTAGGGGTACATCCAGCGAAAGTAGCTGAATTTGATTATTATGAGATTAAAGGGCTTGAATTTCCTAACCCGATAAATGCTGGTGATTTCATTAGGTACAATGGAGCTGACCTAGAAGTAAAGAATGTCGTGCATGAACATAATATGCACTCGCTCGTAAATATCGTTTCGAGTTGGGTGGTTTAGGTTTGTTGAGAAGGGTTAATAGTTACGGTATAGCACTATAGAAAGAAAGTTTTATAAAAAAAACAAAAAAAACATTAATTTTCAATAAGTTTACAAGAAAAGATAGGTAGGTATAGTTTGCCGCCTACAGGAGATATACATTGCCGATATCGTATCTATAGCTTAACGATTAATGTATGTATACATTAACAGTTAAATTATATAAATAACTCTTGCGTGAGTATTTTTATTCTGTATAATTACAATTATACTCACGGAGGCTTAATGAAGAAGAACCCATATTATATGACTTTTTATAAAGATTTAGCTTTACTACAAAGCGTTTATAATAAACAAACATTATTTTTATCTGAAATGATTTCTCGTATGGATGGTGAAAATATAGTTCAAATGACATCATATACAAGAAAAGCAATTATTGATGCGATAGGCGCAAAAAGCAACGATAAATTAGCTTTAGCTAGGCAATATATAAAAACACTATCAAAAGCAGGTGTTATATCAGATATAGGTGATGGTGCTTATATGGTAATACCTAGAGTATTTGGTTTTAGTAGCTTAACTAGCTTATCTAATAAAAAACAGGAACGTTATATTAAAATTAAATATTCACCAAAAGGTAGGCAAATATCCGTAGGTGAATCTTATAGTAAGGATAACAAATGAAAACATTTACAGCAAATCTAATCCTCCTAGGAAAAATAAAAAAATCCCTGGAATTTCAAGCCAAAGACATGGAATCAGCCCTAAAAGAAGCCAATGATGGCATAGAGCTATTGAATGGTGGCTTATGGATCGAAGTAAAAGAGAAACGAGTTTTTGAGCACCAAGAGAATATAAATGAAAATTAAAAAATAACTGGAGAATGGAATGAAAGGCGTATTTTGGGTTGTTAATGCTGAAGAAGGCATTAAATATGAGTTAAATTTGGCTTTGTGTGAAATTATGATTGAAAAAGAAGACGAAATAATTTTTAGACTCACAAGTGGTAAAGAAGTGTCTATTACACATAAAGAAGGAATGGTTTTAGCACGAAAAGCTTGGAACAAATTTATTTTGGTGAATTCACAATGAAAACAATAATCCTAATCTGCCTACTCATGATCGGCTGCTCAACAACAGAAAAAGAAAGCCGTGAAGATGGTTTAAAGCCGTTGTTTAGTTCGATTGATAGAGAGATAATATGACTATCAACGAAATGGCACTTGATTTAACTTTTAGAATTGGCAAATCTGAGCTTGCTAGAAGCGATTTAAGGTACAAAGCCACTCAAGACACCATTACAGAGCTTTTAAGCGCCTTACACGACGCTATAAGGCTTAATTCGGGCGAAGTGCCTGAGTCGGCTATGAAGTTTTTTTGTGATGAGGAATTTAAGACAGCGAGGCATTGAAATGGAAATAGAGTTACCAGATGATTATTTAGAAATAAAAGCAGAAGTGTTTCGAATAGTGCGTGCTTATTCTGATGAAAGATCACCTAAAAAAACAGCAAAAGCTATTAAAAAATATTTACCTGATGTTAGTGATGATGTTATAGGTAAGTGTTTGTCTGATTTATACACATTGTAAAAGTTGATGAAGCATTCACTTTACCTAATAACGATCCAGATTAACCAATCAACCCCAGCTCGTTCAAACAAAAAGACTGGCTGATTAAGGATTAGGTTAGTCATCAAATATCAAAGTTCACATTGTTAAATTAGCTTTTGTGTTAAGTTAATCACACTTTAGAACTAACCTTAAATTATAACTTGCATTTATTAAAAATAGGCTTATAATAAGTGCATACTTTAAATAAACGGAGAAACAGGATGAAAATTACATACACTAAAGAATGGTATAGAGATATAGTTATAGCAAAAGATTTTTTTGAAAAATATAAACATTTTAATATAGGTTTTTGTGACGTTTATGAATACAAGAATATGTGTGATTCTGATAAAACAATTTCATCATTAGAATTAAATGCTGATGGCACTGTTTCTATATTACGTAAAAATGGGTGGTCAAAAATAAAAGGAACTTCTAAGTTAGTCATCTTTAGATAATTTAACTCGTAGTAATAAACCCCCATGATACAAACAATCAAAGCATCCATTACATTAACATTAACTCTCATGTTGTTATTAAACAGCACACTAGTACAAGAGCTAGGTACAAGTTTATTTGTTGATATACCAATTTTAATCATAGTGTCTTCATTTTTTACCATCATAGTACATACTTGTGTTGAGATAGCTTTTATTGAAATACAAAAGGAATAATTAAAAAGATCAATATAAGTCACACTTTAGAATAATACATTAAATATAACTTGCATTTATTCTAGAAAAGCCTATAATTATAAGTATAAATTAACCGGAGATAACAAAATGTACGAATTAATAGAAAGCGAATTAACTACTGAAGAACTCTTAAAAGCTATTGATGAAATGCCTTGTCTTTTCTCTGGTGAAATTCAAGTCGGTTAATTATGATTTGTAAATATTGCAAAAGCTACATGTCAAACTACAAATCAAATTGTAGTAATTGTAGCGCGCCAACAGAGGCTAATGCTGATAATGAGTTAACAATTCAGGAAGTGTTTTCATCAATTGCAATCATAGTCGGCAGATTAGGATTATTGTTTAATAACAAAGGGGATAGTCCAGAACTTTGGCAAACACAAATGATGGACTTTGCTGGAAGGGATTTAAACAACGGACAGAATACATCGCGTGTAGAACCAGTTCTTCATATGAGGAGTGGCATAGGTTTCGATATATTCATTATTATAAATATGATCTGTTATTACCATCAAGACGTTTAAAAAAAGCAATGTTTTCAATTACCTCTTTAAAGTTACTGCGGTACTATGCTAAAGTAAAACCTTCATTAACTCAGCTTAGGAATGCTTATGGCAGATTGGAGGAAAAAGGTTTTAGACTTTATGCAGGAAAAAAATATATCAAGAGGTGAACTGGAAAAATTAATTAATGAAAATGGGGGGCAAATTAAGCAAAGTGGCTTAGCCCATTGGTTTAATTCGACCCCCAAAAGAAAAGAATCAAAACCAAATACAAGAAACGGATTAGCTTTAATTAAAGTCATGGATGCAAAGTTAACCTTAGATGAAATCTATAACAGTAATTAATTATTTCAACAAACTAGGAGAGTACAATGAGCGCAATACATTCAGAAATCGCAAAAGAAGTAATGTCAAAACCAATTATCATTTATATTTTATTGACTATTTTGGGTGCTATTTTATCTTTAACTGCAATTATGATTTTTATGTCTAATGAAGATAGTAGGAGAGAGCAAGAAAAAGCACAAGAATTACAAATGAAAAAAGAAGTTGATCGAAAAGCATTTAGTGCCCCACTTGTTCCTTTTTAGGAAAATCGACCAAAGGGACTTGGTTTTTTGTCCACTCTAAATCCTAAGTTTAATTAAGGTGTTTTTGCACATGTTCAAATGAGATGGTAGAGAGAAAGGATATTATTAAACCGTAGATAGCAATTATTGATTATTAGATAAAAATTAAATGGGAATTTTAGACGATAAAATACAGTTAAGACGAGGTAAAACACCACAAGGAGGTGGTAGAAATTATAACCATAATAGCAAGGATTTACAAACTGCAATTTATAACGCCAACGGCTATAAACAATCATTATTTTTTGTTTCTTCATTTGGCAAATCAAAACAAAATTCTATCGCTTTTTTAGTCTACATGACCCAAGAAAACACACTATCTATAAAAACAAAGGATGGAACTAAAGTTCCTTTTAATAGCGCTGTTGATAAGGTTAATGAGTGGGTAGATGATACAAAAAAAAGAAAGGGAGCTAATAGATTTACAATGCACTTAGTTTTACAATCATTACCTGGAGCTGATGCAAAAAGAGCAGAAAAGGGATTTCAAGAATTTTTAAAAAAAGAATTCCCTAAAAATGATTATCTTTATGCTTTTCATATTGACAAAGAGTCTCCACACGCTCATGTGACGGTTAAAATGCAAAACACGGATGGAAAAAAAATAACAGCACAAAAAAAAGAATTATATGAATGGCGAGAAAGTTTAGCTGTTGAAATGAGGGGGCAAGGTTTTAGAGTTGCAGCCACTTCTCGCCAATCACGAGGACTAACTGGAAAGTCATTACCAATGAGTTCTGGCATTAAATTTAAAATGCACAGCAAGGAATTAAAACAGTCTATCGAAAGAAATCACGACAAAGAAAATATCACAAAATGGAGAGAACGATATGAAAAAATGAGTCAATTACTTAATGAGTCAAATGATCCAAAACTAAAATCTATTGGTGAAAAAATAGCTAGCTTTAATAAAAAATTAACAAAAAATTACGAAAAACAAATAACCAAATAATTAAAACGTTCTAATAAAAAATTCTCCTCTTTCTTCTAAATCCCTACCTGTTCTTTCTTTATACAATCGCCTTATTTTTTTTACATAACCTTGTGTTTCAGGATACGGCGGAATACCTTTGTATTTCTCAACAGCATTTTCACCAGCATTATATGCAGCTAATGCATAATCAATATAACCATATCTTTTTACCAGAAATTTAAAATATTTAGTTCCACCAAGTATGTTTTGAGCTGGATCAAATGAATTAGCAACACCAAATCTTTTCGCTGTTTTTGGCATTAATTGCATTAATCCCTCAGCGCCAACTGGTGATACAGCATTAGGGTTAAATTCTGATTCTGCTTTAATCAACAATGTAAGTACCTCTGGATTTAATCCACTTTCAAGTGCATTGGATAATATTAAATCATCATAAGGATTAGATGAAGCAGAGCCAGAAATTAATAATGCTAGAAATATTTTTTTCATAGGAGTAATCTTTGTATGTGCAATATTGCAAAAAAAACATTGACAATTTTAGTTTATTTACTTTAGTATTACAACTGTAATATTTTTACGTCTAAAGAGAATTTAATGAAAAAACAAATATCGAAAATACAAACATTATGGTTAAATTTCTGGTTAGCTATAATATTTTTCTTCCCTACTAAAATTTTTGCTGTTGATTATTTATCTGGACTTCAGGAAAGAGTTTTAACTGACTCAAAAGACACATATAAAAGCGCATTAATATTATTATTAATAGCCGCAGCTATAATAGCTATGTTTAGTCGATGGGCTGCAATTTTAACATTACTAGGCGGTGCTTTTGTAGCTGGTATCTTATTGTTTAATAATGAAGATGTGGCTAATTGGTTTACAAGTCTAGGATAATGGAAGATCATCAAGGCATACTTTTTAAAGCCTTAACTCGTCCAGTCACAAAATATGGTGTGCCTATAAATTTCTTTTATTGGAACATCCTTTTTTGGGCCTCATCCGCTGCCATATTTAATCAGTTCAACCAATATCCAATTATGTTATTTGCTGTTACTCATGGGGTTATGGCGTTAATTCTGATAGAAAACCCCTCTTTTTTAAAGGAAATATGGGCTTTTTTGAAATGTCGATTTAGAAATTTTAGAAGAGGGGTTTTTGGTGCTGCTTATTACAGTCCTATAGATTATAAAAAATCATTAAACCATGTTAAGAAATAGCAACGCAAAATATAAAAAACAAATCTTAAGCTCTATTCCTGCAACAGAAATATTACCTTACCTCTACCATATTGATCCTTATACCATTAAAACTGATAAGGGTGATTTGGTAATGATTTATGAAATTGATGGGGTTGATTTTTCTACGCAAGAAGAGGATGAAATTTACGCTTGGAGTCTAAGCAAACAAAAGACATGGAAAGCATTAAATAGTCCTGACTTATCGATTTGGACGCATCTTATTCATGAAAAATATAATGGCACTAAATTACCAGCTCAATTCAAAAATAAAATATGCCAAGAAATTTACGATAAATATAATGAACGTGTTGTAAATAATTTATATGTAAATAGATATTTTATTTCTATTGTTATGTCTGGAAGTAGGGGGTTAGAGGCTGTTAGAGATATGATTGATAAAGGGGGTGTTGTTGAAACAGAATTAATGGCTAAACGATTAAAGCAAAAAGCCAGAATTCTTGAAAGTGATTTTATTCAGGCTGGAATTAATCCACTTATTTTACAAAAAGAAGATGGAAGTTTAGTTTCTGAAGCGGCTGAATTAATTGCACGAATCTACAATGGAAAATGGGAAAGACAACCCATATTGCAAAGCAACTTAAATGAAACATTGCCTTCTGTGGGCCTTCTTGCAACAAGAGAAGTTATTGAACAATGGGATGTTGCCGATGAGCAAAGCGGGGCTATATTAGTGGCTCAAGATTATGATAGACGCACTCATCCAAATCAATTTAATGAATTACTGACATTAAATTTTCCATTTATTTTAAGTCAAAGTTATTCATTCATCCCCCATGTTGCCGCAGATATTATAGTCTCAAGAATGATAAAAGACATGGAGGGGTCACAAGATAAAGCACAAGATCGAACTGATGAATTAGACCATTTAAGAAAATTAATGGCTGGTGGTGATTTAACGTTAGGAACATTTCATATTACATTTCATTCGTCAGATAAAGATATTAATACTGCTGTTCATAACTTAGATGAGGCTAGCTCTATTTTAAGAAAAGGTGGTGTTAATATGAAAAGATCAATATTTGCCGCTGAATCTGATTTTTTAGGTCAATTCCCTGGCAACCATAAAGACGTTGTTTATACGATAGATGCAACAGATGAAAACTTTAGTCATTTTAACAGCTTTCATAATTATCCAATAAATAAACCGAATGAAACTTATTGGGGTGATGCTGTTTGCTTAATCCCAACAGTTGCTAATACGCCTGATTATATATCGTGGCATGATTACGATGTAGGGCATACTATTATATTGGGTGAGACTGGTTCAGGGAAAACCGTTACACAAAATATGTTGTTATTGTTTTCACAAAAATTTGATCCATTATTAACAATTTTCGATGCAAAAAGAAATGCCGAAGTTCTTGTTAAGCTACTTAAAGGAAAGTATTTTAATTTTGAAATTGGAGTGCCAACACATCTGGCCCCATTTCAAATGGAACCAACAGAAGCAAATAAGTCCTTTTGTAAGGATTTAGCAAAAATAATGGTAACAGCCATTGAAAAGAAAATTACATTAGAAGAGATTGAACAAATTAATTGGGCTATTGATCAGTTAATGAATGATTTAGTTCCTATTGAAGAAAGAACAGTAACTAGATTAGGTGAATTTCTAACAAATCAAGGAGAAAATAATCTTTATGAGAAATTACATTTATGGATGAAAGGAGGTAAATTAGGATGGGTTTTTGATAATAACAAGGACTTATTGGATTTAAATTCTAACACAATCGGGTTTAATACTGATAATATTTTAGATATGGATGAAGCTAAATCACCTGTTATGGCTTATCTATGGTATCGAATAGAAGCTAGAAAAACAGGGAAGAAAAGTATGATTGTTTTTGAAGAATTTCATCAAACGTTGGAAGATGATTATTTCGTCAATAAAATGAAAAAAGGATTAAAAATGGATAGGGATAAAAATATTATGTATATTTTTACTAGTCAATCACCTTCTGATGCTATCGATTCAAAAATTGCTAAAACCATTGTAGAACAAATTGGTACATCAATATTTTTATCTAATCCTAAGGCAGAATATGAAGATTACAAGCGATTTAAAACAACAAGAAAAGAATTTAATATTATAAAGACATCAACGCGCGGATCAAGGCGATTTGTATTAAAAAAAGGAAATAAATCATCTGTTCATAATTTTAATTTAGAGAAAATAAAAGAATATCTTCCTTATGCTTCAGCAGGAAAAAACCTAATTCATATATTTGAAGAATGTGTTGAAAAGTATGGGGATGATAAATGGGAAAAACCTTATCTGGAGGAAGCAAAAAATGTTTAAAAAAAGATTACTTATACTATTACTTGTTTTTTATCAAACTAATGCAAATGCAACTTTTTTACCTGTTTTTGATTACTTTGACATACCACAAGATATATTAAATGCGGTAGAAACTGCTTACACAACAGCAGAAACAACCATTCAAACAGGCTATCAAGCAGTCATTCAGAATGAACAAATTCAGACTGCTATTCAAACATATAAAACCGCTGTAGAAGCATTAAGAATTTATAATCAAGCTGTTTATCACTACGAGGCTATAACTGGGAATCCAGGCTGGGGAAGCATTATGAATGCGTTAGGGAGTCGTGAATTACGTAACTACGCACCTGAGCGATTTAATGATCTTGTTGGCCAGGCTGATGGATTACATCACACAATATGGGGTTCTTATGGGAGATTAACTCGGGCAGCAGATAGATTCCAAACAGGAAATCGACTTTATTTGCCAAGTCGTGTTTTTGAAGTACATCCATCATTAGGAACATTGCCTCCATCATCTATACATACTAAAGATGTTTATGAAGAAGATTTTAATTTAAACAAAGCTTATTCGGCATTGGCAGAGACTTCTTATGATCAAGTTGAAGAACATATCGATACAACAAACCAACTAATTGATCGTATTGATGTTGCTTATCATCCAAGAGAGAAAGATGATTTACGTAATGCTTTTTTAGGTGATATTTCAGTTAATATCAACGAGGGTAATAGATTGTCTGCCGCATTATTAAAAAGAGTCAATGATACTGAGGTTGATAAAATGAGACGAATTGGTATTGATAATCAAGCTTATTTAAGGCCAACCGTGGAATTCTAATATGGGAAATCCTGTTGATTACATCATGGCGTTAATTGATGCCGCCGTTGTTACTTATATCCAACAAGCTTTTGGTGGTGTTAGCGCTTGGCTTTCAAGTCAAATGCAAACATTAATATCATTAGCGATAATTGCTTACGGAATAGCTTGGATTTATAAATTAACGCCAAATAAAGCGCATGAATTATTCCAGTTCTTTATTAAAGCAACAGTGATTATTTACATTACAACGCATTGGAGCCACTATTCAATACTTGTGGGGTTATTTACAGAAGTACCTAATGAAATTGCAGGTTCCGCAATGGGATCGTTAGGTGGAAACGATCCAACGACAATGAATACATTGCTCGGTGATTATCTTGATAGAGGCTTAGATGCGACAGCATTTGCTTTTCAAACCTCAAGCTGGGGATCAGGCATTATAATCGGCGTTGTATTGCTTGTTTCAACCATAGTTGGCGTTATGGGGCTACTTGTCATTATTATATTAAGTAAAATAATGCTCTCTGTTCTATTAGGATTTGGACCAATATTTATATTTATGGCGCTATTTGGCTTTACAGGAAGAATGTTTGATACTTGGATTCAACAAACATTAAATTACGCAATTTTACCTATGTTTGCTTATGGCGTGGCAATGGTAACGTTACCTATTGCAATTGATGTGATTAATACACCTGATGTATGGACAATGTTGAAACAATCACTTGTAGTAATGATTCTAGCTTTTATAAATTGGGTTGCATTAAAACAAGTTGCCCAAATGACAGCGGGTATTGCCGGTGGTTTTAGTTTAGGTGATGAATATAGAGCGAGACGAAATGCTTATGATATGGGTAAGCGTTTTGGTGCTGGCGCTGCAAGTCTTGGTGGTGGTGTTATGAGTAGAATTCCACAGGGAACAATAAGGAAATGAGGTTTATTTTTATCATTTTAAGATGGTTTTTTTCAATACCTCTTTACATTATTAAATACCCGATAACCTTTTTATTAAAAATAGGAATCATATTATTTAGTATAGGCGCAATTATTTGTTTATTATTTGCTGTATCTGGTGGGAACGAAATTCTTTATATGAAAGCTCTGGAGCATAGCGTTATTAGTGCCGCATCAGGACTCTTACTTTACTTATTTGATTTGTTGTTACGCTGGATAAGCCCTTTTTATGGATGGCTTGAGAAACGCGCTGAGCTTAAATATTTTGATAGAGAATATCGCCTAGATCAATATAAGAATAAAAGGCGTTTTAATGAAACAGGGTTTGACGAGTGGACATCACAAGAAGTAATGTTTTATCAAAATGGATTTCATAATTTAATAAATGACGAACAACAGAAAATTGAAGATCAAAATAATCAAATTAACAACCACCTAATCCATAGAAACTAAAAAAATTTAACTTTATTTATTACAACTGTACAAAAGGATACTTATGAAACCTATTTTATTACTAGCAATATTACTTTTATCAGGCTGTGCTGTATTTGATTCTGATCTTAAAGACCCAGAATCACCTTGCTCTTGTTATAACAAGCAACCAATCGGTCCAACACATGCTTGAAAAAATACGGCGGCTTAAAGAAAAAATACCACAAAGAGAAATATCTGCTCAAGAATTAGTCGATCTAGGCAATCGATGGGAAGAGAATAATTTTAAAAATTTATCGGATCGCCTAAAACGATCAAAAATAAGAGAAATTATTTATGGTGTAGTAACAACCATCTCTGTTATCGGTGTTATCTTCATGGCTTCTAAATCTAATCATTATATTCAAGTTGAAGAAATTGATTCAAGAACAGGTTATAGAGCATTAAAGACGCTTTACAGAGTAGGCGAGCCATTATCTATTTCGCAGCAAGAACTTTTCTTAAAAGCTGATGTAAGACGCTTTATTGAATGTTATGAAGGGTATGCCTTAGCTAAAAGAAATGATAATTTAAAATGTGTTGCAGCAATGTCAAATTCCAGAATAGCTAGACAATATATTAATTATGTTGATCCCAAAAATGACAAAGGCCCAGCAAGCATTATCAAGGCATTAGGCCAAATAAATGTATCAATAGTAACCATGACTCCATTAAGTGAAGATAAGTTTACTGTTATTACTCACGCAATCCTGACACCGAACACACCTAAAACAGAAAAGTTAAAAATTAAACCTGATATACCAATAAAAATAACATTAACTTATAAGTACAAATCAATACCTACTAATGCGGAAAGACGTGAAAGAAATCCACATGGTTTTATGGTTGAAAGTTACATTCAAAACGCAGAAAACGAGAAAAGAACATGATTAAAAATATAATTATCTTACTGATATTTTCATTACCTGTTTATGCTGAAAGGCAACTAATGGATCAATTGTCTGATTCTCGCCTAAAGGTTGTGACTTATGATGAAAATGAAACCTATCCATTATCGAGCCACTTTGGATATTTCATACACATAATAACTGCACCTTATGAGATTGTTCAAAAAGATACTATTAAATTTGGTATGGAAGGTGTTTTTTATTTTGATAGCAAAAAAAATAAAGTTATTGTTTGGCCTAGAACTAAAGGCGAAGCAACAAACATGACGTTTGATACTAATCTAAGATCATATTATTTCACTTTTAAGCCGCCGCATGGCAAAAAAAGCAAAATACCTAAAGACTTAACATACCGGCTTAAATTTGATTACCCTGGTGACGAGATTGCTTTTGCGCGCGAAGCTAGGCTTAGAGCCGAACTTAAAGAAAGAAAAAAAGAAAAAAAGCTGGCAAAAAAGGGAAAAAGAAAAGAATTAAAAACTTGCCGCGCTCCAAACTTAGATAACGTTAATTTTGAATATGATGCTGAAGGGTCAATGAATTTAAGACCGACCTTTATGTTTAATGACGATAAATTTACTTATTTATTAATTGATGGTGAATTTTCATCCATAAAAGCTGTGGGTAAAGATAACATCGAAACAATAGTTAATTACCATCAAGACGACTGTGGTTATCTAGTTATTGAAGCAATTAAACCTAAATTTGTATTACGAAGAGGGGATGAAGCTGTTTGTCTTATTAATAATGGTTTTAAAAAGCCTAAATCTTTTATTAAAGAAAAAGGATAACTAATGGCATTCATTGATAATGAAAACAACGAAGATGATATTTATGTACCAAAAGACAGAAATGTTCAAAAAGAGAAGAAAAATTGGTTTAATAAAAATATTATTGTTTTTCTTTTAGTTTTGCTTTTTATTTATGTGTTATTCAACATGGGTGGTGATGGTAATAAAAAAGAAAATAAAGGCAAAAAGGATGAGTTTTTAGACGTTGTAGAAGAAAACACCTTGTTTAGTCAATATATACAAGAACCTGCGAAACAAACTCTTGTGGAAATTGAAAAAGACATGGAATCTAAAGATGTGGAACATGAGCATAAAAAAAAACCTATAGTTTATGAGGAATTTAAAAATAAATACAAACAGGTTAGTAAGGGGACAAATAAAAAAGAAAAAAAGGACAATCGTTATCCAGTCCCACCAAGTCAACACACAGCAGGTTTTGATCGAGGTAAATACATGAATGAAGTCTTAAGTGGAGTTAAATCACTAACGCAAGAAGAGCCTGAGCCAACATTAGAGGATAGATTAAATGTTAAGAAATTAGATGAATCTTTCGCTTACTTAGAAAAACATTTAGACATGAAAATGTTACCTGGGAAAATTATACCGGCAATATTGGATTTTTCCATACATTCGTCTTTGCCTGGAAAAATACGAGCAATAGTAAGTAGTGACGTTTATTCAGAACGCGCTAAGGATGGACAGCGTGTCTTAATTCCTGGTGGCAGCCGATTAATAGGACAATACGCAAGTGGTATTGATTTCGGTGTGAATAGATTATTTATTGTTTGGGAAACCGTTATGACCAAAGATGGGCATGTTATTAATATTAATTCACCAAGTGTTGGACCTTTAGGACGGTCAGGACAGCATATGTTTATTGATAGTCATTTTTGGCAACGTTTCGGTTCTTCAATATTATTATCAGTTATTAATGCTGGCGTTTCCGCTGCTGCTGGTGTGGTAACAGATGGCAATTCCCAAGCTATTCAAGATGTCAAAGCTAATTTTAACCGATCATCTGAAATGGCCTTAGAGCAAGCCCTAAAAATAAAACCAACAGGCCACGCTCATCATGGAGCAAGAATAAATGTTTTTGTAGCCAGGAAGCTTGATTTCACGCATATATATAGGGATGAACTGGAATGAAAGGTATCACAATTACAAATGAAAAAGGTGGTGTTGGGAAAACATTTTATGCCACACATTTAGCACACCGCTTAACAGAGCTAGGAAATAAGGTTGTTTTTATAGATGCAGATGGGCAAGGGAATGGAACGCGATTCTTTAAACCTTATTTGTCGAAAACATTAGCTATCGATTTTTTCACTAAAGAACTAAATAACATTAAGCTAACTAACTTACTTGTTTTTCCCTCAACAAGAAGCATTTTAGCTGTAAACACTATTTATCGAGAGATTATTTATTCCAACAAGGAATTATTAAAAGAAATAGGTTATGAATATATAATTTTTGATACGGCACCCACTCTATCAAAATTAACTTTTGCTGTATTGTCATTATCAGATGGCGCTTTTATCCCTATTAATATGGGTGATTTTGCATTAGATGGAGTTAGTAACGTAATTTCAACAATAAAAAAAGTTAATAAAACATCACATACAGATGTGTATGGCCTAATGCCTAACTTTGTTAGTGGGTTATCAAAAGAACACAAGATAGCATTAGGCCAGCTTATTTCTAACTATCCTAACAAAATTTTACCGTTTCTTTCACAAAGAACACCTTATACATCAGTAATGAATGGACATACCCCATTATGGAATATAACCCCACAATACGGCAACATAAAACAAGCATCACATCAATTAATAGGTGTTATGAATGCGATGGTAGAAAAGATAAACGAAAAAGAGTTAACAAATGCTTAAATTAGACTTAGATTTATCCGAAGAGAATAAGAATTATATAACATTACCTATTAATAAAATTAAATCCAGAGAGCAAGGTAGAAAAACATTTACAAACCTTAGAGAATTAGCTGATGAATTTTTAAATCCTGAAATTGGACAGATTCAGCCAATAGCTGTTACTGAGGCTGATGAAAATGGCATTTATTATATAACCGCCGGTGAAAGGCGTTGGCGTGCGGCTAAGCTGGCTGAGTTGGATACGATAGATTGTGTAATTAAAAATGACAATCCACTTATCACCTTTTCAGAAAATATGCGCCGTGAAAATCTCACAATATTTGAGATAGGAGGGCAACTAAAGCTTATTCAAGAGCATTACAATGCAAGCAATAATGAACCATTAAATAATAATGAATTAGCAAAAATCGTTAATTATGATTCAAGTTGGGTATCAAGACACCTTAAGATTCATTCAACAGATGATAAATTTAAAGCGCTATGTAAAAAAGGAAATATAACGGCAATCTCAATAGCCGATGACCTTGAAAAGATATACAGCATAAAACCAAAGATTGCTGAAAGGCTAGTTGAAAAAGGGGTAACAAGGCCGTTATTAAAAGAATACTTAAAAAAACTTAAGGGAGGAATTGATACACGGGTAAGACAGGAAAGAAAAAAACTCACGCCAATTTTAGGAATAACAAACGATATTGGCAATATTGAAAAAGTAACGCTTTATGATGAAAGTTCAGTTACAAATGGATCTGGAAAAGTTATTCAAATTAATTTATCAGAAGTTTTTGTTATAGGAGTTAAATAATGTCAAGGATGCTCGACATTTGGAAGAATGGTGTTCTAGAGGATATTTTAGCTCAAGATAATGTTAATGAGGTTATGATTAATGGGCCTCATGATGTTTTTATTGAAACAAATGGCGTTATAGAGAGATACAACGACAAAGATAAAGTTTTTACGCATGAATTCTTAAAAAAAGGGGCAATACTTACAGCAAATTACACAAATCAAACATTAAACAGTAATAATCCTATTTTATCTGCAACCTTCCCATCAGGTGAGCGTGTTCAAGTTGTTATACCTCCCGCATGTGATTTACAACAATATGTGATTTGCATCAGAAAACCTGCTGCCAAAAAATACACTTTGGATGATTATTATGAAAAGGGGTTTTTTGATCATGTTAATGAAATGGCTCACATTGAAGAACGATCAGAGACAGATGATAAGTTAGACTTTTATCAAAAACGAAATGATTGGCCTAATTTTATGATTGCGGCAGTTAAAGGAAAAAAAACTATTATTGTTTCTGGAAGTACTGGTGCAGGCAAAACAACATTCACTAATTGCCTAATTGACTATATTAATCATCATGAACGACTAATAACCATCGAAGATGCAAGGGAAGTTTTAGTTGATAAAATTGATAAAAAAAGAAATATAGTTAATTTATTAACCAGCCAGAAAGCAACTGGGAAAGAACCGGTAACTTTTGCCGAACTTATTAAATGTTGCCTTCGTTTAAGACCCGATAGAATATTGCTAAGTGAGCTAAGAGGTTCTGAAGCTTTTGATTATCTGAACGCCACTAATACAGGCCATAACGGGGCAATAACAAGCTTACATACTAATTCTGCTGAACACGTCTATGATCGATTGGTTACGATGATAAAAATGTCACCTGCTGGAAGTAATTTAAAAAAAGAAGATGTTAATGATTATTGCAGAAAAACCATTGATATTATCATGCATTGCGGAAAACATGGTTCTAAATGGGGGTTAGAAAGTGTCATTAGACGCGCTTGAAAAACATAGGCCACGCAACTTAATAATTGCCACGTCACTTATTCATTTCGTTATCGCGGGCTTACTTTTTAAAATTTTATTATCAATAGATAGCGCTTGGTTTTTTAATCCAATCCTTTATAGTTTTCTCTCGTCAAGCAAAGAAATTCATTTCAAAGCAATTATCTCTCACCTTGTAGGTTTAGTGCCGTTAACTGCTGTATTAATAGCTATTGGGCGTAATAAATACGAATTACATGGCTCAGCGCGTTTTGCTTATGGCTGGGAATTCATTAAGCGATATAAAAAAAATGTACAAGGTATATTCTTAGGTTATTTAGGTAAATTAAAGCTCATTGTTGATGGTGATTATCATATATTAATAAAAGCACCAACAAGAGCAGGTAAGGGTGTAAGTTGGGTTGTTCCTATATTTTTCACTTGGCTGGGATCAATAATTAGCATTGATATAAAAGAGGAAAATTTTTACAAAACAGCAGGGTTTAGAAAGCGTATGGGGCAAGACATACATTTTCTTAATTTCATCGCTGAGGATAAGCATTCCGATTGTTTTAATGTTTTCGACTACATGCCAGAGGACAATGCAAACAGAATTAGTTTCCTTCAAAAAGTGAGTAACTTCTTAGCACCAACACCGCCTGGCGGTGATCCAATCTGGACGGGTGGAGCCAGAAAGCTATTTGAAGGCCTAGCATTAATGGCAAAAGACATCCCTGCATTAACATGTTCTTTTGGTCAAATATTTAGAATGCTTCATACCGAACAAAAAACAAACGAATATTTAAAAGATATGATTGAAGAACATGAAGATATTCTTGATCCTATTTGCAAAATGAACCTTTATTCTTTTATTAATTTACCAGAGAAAACAAGGGGTGGCGTTCAAGAACAGCTTGCTTCAACATTGAATATATTTGCCAACCCAATTATAGATGCGGCCACATCAAATAGTTCTTTTGATTTGAGAGATATTAAATATAAAAAAATGTCTATTTACGTTGCCATTCCACCAGCCTCATTAGTTGAACTAGGCCCAATGGTTAATTTATTCTTTCAAATGGCTATTGATTTAAATTTAAAAGTACCCAAAGACAGAGACCCAAAATACAAACATAATTGTTTGTTTATGATGGATGAATTTACTTCTGTTGGCTACATGGAAACAGTGGCAAGAAAAATTGAGTTTATAGCTGGGTATGGAATTCAATTAATGCTTGTCGCACAAGGAACAGCCCAATTATATGCCGTCTATAAACAATTTGCAGAACATATAGAAGATAATTGTGATATTAAAGGGTATTTAACACCAAATAACACAAAAACAGCCAATAAATTATCAGAAGACCTTGGAACAATAACAATTGAACAAAAATCAACCAATAGAGCTTGGTCTGGTATTTTCCCTAAACACGAAAATATATCTGAGACAAAAAGACCATTAATGTTGCCTCAAGAAATCAAGGAAATGCCACCAGATAAATGTCTCATTTTCCTAAAAGGGCTTAAAGCTATTTATGCTGATCGGATTTTCTGGTACACCGATCCACGCTTAAAAAATAATGAATTTCCACCGCCTAAAATACCTTTATTAGAAGTTAAACAAACTTTAGAAATAAAAGCCAAAATGAAAACAATAGAAGTTGATATAAATGATCTTGAAATGCCTATATACAATAAAGTTAGGGTTTTAAGTGATGATGAAAGTATCGCTTGTGCTGAACAATATTTAAATGCAATTGGAGAAATGGCATGAATACTAATTTTCTTTTTACACAATGGTTTAATGATCACTTCGATGAAGACCAAAAAGTTTTATCTGATGAAGAATCAATGAAAATAGCTATTGAATATTTGAAATCGATTGGAGAACTGTAATGGCTGAACAAAATGATAGTCTTGATGCTTTAAATCAAGAGCAACCGCCTAGGAATACAACGCTAGTTCCGCCTTCAACACGAAACAATAGTAATCCCAATCAAGTTTCTAACTACATACCCGATCAGCTTAAATCTGAAAAGAATGTTGATTTATCACGAAAGGAACGAATTGAACAAAATGAAAAAATCATTGAAGCCTCGTTAAAAAATAAATCTAAAAGTGACACTAAGGCAACTAGTGATTCATATAAAGGCGTTAAGATTGAGTTTAGTAATGATGATAAATTCACAAACAAAATAAATAATATTAAAGATAAATCTGAATCACTATCATCAGAACATAGACAAGACATTGAGCATCACGACAAGGTTGTAGAAGAGGCTAAAAAACTAAAAAACAAAAATCATGAAACAAGTAAACCTGAATTTGAAATCAAACATATCGAAATTGATGAAAATAAAGCGCATGATTTAGATGATAATTTTAATAAACGATATGTCGTTGATCAAAAAAATCAATATAGATGGGCAGGACATAACCAGAAAGTTGCTTTTAGGGATCATGGCAGTAAATTAACAACTAAGTCTAGTAATATAACAGCTCATAAAGATATGATAAAACTTCTTGATTCACAGGGTGTTACATCTATTAATATTCAAGGAACAAAAGAATTTAGGTCTAATGTCTGGCGGGAAGCAAAATCAAGAGGAATGGAAGTTAGCGGCCATATTCCAAGTAAAGAAGACTTAAAATCCTTAAAACCTGAAAATACTATTGAAAAAAATGAGAAAACAAACAAATACGAAGAAAAAAAACCCAGTGTAAGCCAACCAACGGAAAAAGTTCAAAAAAAAACTTCAATTGATGGTCAACGAGAAAAGGAAATAAGAACTCAACTAAATTCACACGATAGAGAATCTATAGCTAAATCAGAACCCCAACTCAAAGCACTAATAAGTCATGAAAAAGCTATAAAAGCTTATGCAGAAAAATATATCAACCCAAAATCTCAAGATAAAGTTGTAAGGGATGTGATGAATATACAAATAAACAAAGTTGTACAAAATAAAGACATTTCCAATATTAAATTAGTTGATAAAGAATTAAGTAAAGCACCAGAAAGATAATTTATAGACTTTAATTACTCTTGTGTTATATTACTACTGTAATATTAACAAAGGTAAATTTATGAAACAAATTATTTTTAGTTTATTTTCAATATTTCTTATTGGAAATTTAAATGCAGCAACACTTATATACAATAACGGCTTCGAAACAGGTAATGTGAGTGGATTAAGAGGCTCTGGGAATTGGCCTACTGTAGCCACATCACCAAAAGCAAGTGGAAAATATTCAGGTAATTTCACATTAACCCGAAGTATGCGCACACCGTATCGTACAGAAGCTACTATGAAAGATGGTAGTGGTCATTTTGAATTTGGTAAAGAATATTGGTTTAGTTTTGATTACCGGTATGAAGATTGGAAAAAAGACAAAAGCCTGGAATTAGCTCCTTTTCAGATACATACAGCAGCCAGCTCCTGGGCTCTAGATTGCACCGTCTGGTTCCCAGCAAAGACAGCTCCATTTTTAATGCGTTCGGGAAATGACGAGGCAATATTTTATACTTATGGAAAAAAAGTTCTTTGGAAAGGTCCCATAGAAAAGAAAAAATGGTTAAATATTGTTGTCCATTTCAAGATATCATCTGGCGGTGATGGTTTTATCGAAGCATGGAAAGACGGTGTAAAACTGGGTAAGGTTACCGGGCCTAACTCACCCAAAACAGATGGCTGTGGTAAGGCTATGAGGGCACCTTACTTTAAGATGGGGGTTTATAAAAAAGACTGGAAAAAGGGAAGAAAGACTACGGACTCAAATCGTCGTCAACTTTTTATTGATAATATTAAAATAGCGGCGGGTTCAAACGGTTATTCTGTTGTAAGCTCAACATCAAAAGGTAAAGTACAACCTACACAAAATAAACCAACACAAACATCAAGCAAGCCTAAAGTTACTACAAAACCTAAAACCTCATCTACACCAAAAGTTATAACCATAACAGGTAATAAACCTAAACCTAAAATTAAATCACCAATTAGCAACAATAAACTATTCGCATTTTGGGATATGCAAGGAAGCGGGAGAACAATTAAAGACCTTTCAGGAAATGGCCGTAACGGAAAGTTAATAAATGGCGCTAGGATTATGGGTAATGGTGTTCGTTTTGGCGGTAGAAACGACTATATGGATGCAGGACGATTCAATTTAAGTGGGAAAACTATGTCTATTTCTGGCTGGTTTAATTCAGAAAACCTAAAAAACTGTAAACATCGGGATTGTAGGATTATATCTAAAGCAAGTGGAGTTAAAGAAAATCAACATAACTGGATGGTAAGCACTGTTAGTGTCGGTTCAAAAACACGATTACGATTCCGGCTTAAAACAAACGGCAAGGTTCATACATTAATTGCCTCATCAGGCAACTTAAGTAATAATAAATGGATTCACTTTGCCGCTGTTTATAACGGTAGCGCTATGTTTCTGTTTAAAGATGGTAAACAAGTAGGAAACATGCGTAAATCAGGAAATATATCGCAAAGTAAAGCGCCTGTTTGGGTTGGTGCCAGTCCAACAAAAGTATCATTACGCCCCTTCAAAGGCAAAATAAGTTACATAAGGTTATATAATAGGGCTTTATCTAAATCTGAGGTAATTAAACTAGCAAACGAAAGTTAAGGACATCGGGCGGTGTAATGCCGCCCTACACTTATGAAAGATAATTTAACAGCAGAACAGAGCTACAAAATAAGGCGTAGAGGGATGCCTCAATTAACACCGGTTTATTTAACTGAAGAACAAAAAAAGCAAACTGATGCTGTTTTTAAAGCATTTAAAGGCAATAAAAAACAAGCCATACTTTATGGTTTAGAATTACTAGGAAAAGAACTTGGTCTTTAAATTGACACGTGGACTATACTATAGTAATATAAGTCAACTTACTTAAATAACTAGCTACATGAAATTGAGTGAATATGCAAGTCAACAAAACATTAAATATAGGGCCGCATGGAACCGAGGCTTGTTGGTTTAGGTGGTTCTATATCATTATTATTCGGGGATAACTGGTTTCCTGGCATTATCAGCATTATAGGAATGATTATTGTAGTTATGTGCAGAATCAAAGAACTTAATGCATTAAAAAGGAAAACAGAATGACCGGCGCTGATATTTTTATAGCTATGCTACTTGCCTTGATAACCAAGGATATTATTTACACTATCGGAAAGTATATTTTTATATGGATTAAATATTTTTTAAATTAAAAAGCCCCTGATTAATTAAAACCAGAGGCTCTAGCCACATGTGAAACGAGGGAACATATGGCCGCTAACCATGATAACACAAGAATTAAGTTTCTAATAAAGCACGGTAATAGAATTATTGTTACAGCGTTGTCATTTGCTGGGCTTTATTGGGATGGGTTCAATGATCAGGATGTTTTATTTGGTTTATCAATACTTTTATGGTTATGGCTGCCGGAAATAGACAAATTAGAAGAGAATTGCATTTGTAATAATGGGTTTATCAAGAAAAAATATAAGCGAACCAGACAAAAACGGATTTCAAGTAAAGATTGTCAGAAGACATAAGCAATTCACCCGTTACTTTGCATATAAATCATGGGGTGGCCGTAAAAACGCATTTAAGGCTGCAAATAACTGGCGTGACCAAATGTTAGTTATTTTAAAAAACACCAAAAGAAGAGCTATAAAAGCTGCGACAAATAACAAATCAACTGGCGTATTGGGCGTATGTAAAACGCATAGCCATGATAATAGGAAAAATTTAACTTATCTCGTTTATGGTGTTAGCTGGATTGATCATAAAGGCAAAAAATACGGTAAAACATTTAGAGTTTGCAATATTAACAAATACGATGGAGAAATGGATTTACTTGCTTTTCAACAAGCATTAAAATTTCGTAGAGAATGGGAAGATCACGCAGATAATGACACACTTCATTTATTTGATCCATCTACCTATCAAAACTGGAGAGAAGAGAAAATTGATAAATAAAATTAATATATCTGTTAATGGAAAAGCGCTTACTGATGATGAATCCCTGGTTATTCAATACGCATTAGATAATTACGATGATTATTTAGCAAACAATGGCCTTGGTGAAGACAAATTGGCATTATCTATAAATGATAATTACAGAAACATCATTGAAGATATTCATTATATTATGCGCACTAAAGCCTTAGATTTCGACACCTAATGCAAACAATAATAATCTTTTCCATAATGGCTTTAGTTCTTTTATTTTGGTCATGGGACGCAATATCGTTTATAAACCGGCCCAAAGAATATGCCGTTGTACGTGTAATAGATGGTGATGGCGCTATTGTGTTAAGCAGAAATAATAAAAAATCAGAAATACGTTTAGCTGATATAGATGCGCCAGAGATAGGTCAACAATACGGTCAATTCAGTAAACGAACATTACAAACCTTAATCCATCAAAAAATCGTTACATTAAAGCATACAGGCAAAAGAACGTATGACCGCGATGTAGTAAGGCTTTATTTAAAAGGTCAAGATATTAATAAACGAATGGTTAGCGTTGGTGCTGCCTGGGTAGAACCTAGGTTTGCTAGAGATAAATCATATTACGAAGCTGAAGAAAAGGCACGCAAACAAGGTATGGGTTTATGGCATAAAAAAAATCCAATGCCACCTTGGGTCTGGAGACGGCTATTTAAAGGATATAAATGATTACACGATTTTGTTTTATAGAAATTAGCTTAGTCGATGGCGGCCCACTTATTGACTTTTGTAGTATAGAAAGAAATTACAATGAAGATGAAACAAACTCATTACTATGTATTAATTTATCTTTATTCAACATCTATCTTGAAATTTTTGGCGTTGTTATATTCAATACTTTTAATTCATTTAAAAATGAGTAAGTGTAAACGAGTCCAATGTTAATGTTTGTCCTGCTGTAATATTAACTGAATCAAGATTAATATCTGATCCTGTTGTACCGACTGAAATAGCAGTGACTACATCAGTCGCCCCGCCATTAATAATCCTTGCTTCCGCCGCTGTCCCTGTCGCATTAGCGTTAATATCAGACTTTGGAAATGATGATAAGGTAAGAACATCAGCAGTAACTGTTCCACAGACGGAATCTAGATCAATTTCTGCTAATACAGTAACCATAAGCGCAGTGCCTATTTGTATCTTTCCAGCACCACCATTATCAATTTCATCTCTTACGGCAGTCATACGCGCCGTCTCTGCTGCTGCCGAATATACTATTGCCATTTTTTTCTCCTATTATTTAATAACTAATTTGTTGATATTTCCATGTAGATATTGCTTGATTGAACAATATGCGTTAAATTTTCAACAGAATAAATATTACTATCATAAACTGCAATATCTCTTGGCAATAATCTCCTATCCAGGCGGCACCTTATTGTTGTCGTGCCACTTGCATTTAACCGTAATAAGGACACATCAAATAAATTAACTTGATTAGCCTGATTGCCTAAAACAAACGTATTAATACCGCTAATATTAACACTCCAATTACGGCCACCCTGAAATGAAGTAGCAGTATCAATAGCATAATCATTTGATATTTGCGTCACTTTAGTTCCATCAATTAATCTATCGACATAAGTTACATTGAATGACCCATTATCATTGATTAAATCCTCAATAACTTGGCTATATTTTTCACCATTAGGAATTGTTAATTCTACCGTAGATAAGCCAGTTTGTTTTAATCGTGTCGTTAAATATGAAACAGGAATTGTAATGCTCGAAATCGTATCGCCTTTAAACGAACAGGTTACATTTTGTTGATTAATGGATTCATTATCTAGTGTAATAATAGGCCGTGTAGTTATAAAATCGATGCCTGGATCGACAATAGCACCAGGGCCATGTACATTTAAAGGAAAGACTTGAGCATCATCAATAGCTGGTTCTACAAGCGCACCTGTTCCATTAATAACAATTATGTTTGTGCTAAAAACATTATCTATCGCTGGCTCTACGATTAAACCGATACCTTTAATTGGAATATTGCCTATTGATGAAACATCATCAATAGTAGGCTCCAAAATCTCACCTATATTTTGAGTTGTAAAATTCAGAACATAGGATGGAATATATCCGTTTTTACTGAAGTTAAGCGTTGTAACAGGTAAAGGCATAACTATATCAATACAGGGAGTAGCGGGCCTTGCGACTTAGGTTCGGGTAACTCATCAATATAAATCCATGTAATATCATTATCAATTGTTGTTCCTGATAAATTCCAAATAGGTTCAGCTACACCAGTAGTTCCTGCGCCACCAGATACCCAAATATAAGGTGTTGTTGATGATGTTACATATTGGCCTGCACTTACCGAAATTGAGCCAGTCCATACTAAATCAATCGTAGGTATTCCAGTAACAACATAAGGTATATTAGATAAATCTGAACTAAAGGAATATGTTGCCCCTGTAGTTGTTTCTTTGAAATGTTGTGTTCCATCCAATGAATTTAAATGTACATCCCAAGAAGTTATGGCTAATGTCTCTATAATTGGGCCAGTGATAGTTAAAGATGCGCCTGTACCTGAAACTGCAAAGTTTTTTATTTCTGGAGTCGCTGTCCATACTTGAGATGTTTGGGTGTCACCAGTAGTCCATATTCCATCAAATCCAGTACTCGTATCATCAGAAAACTCAACATCCCATCCCGTTATCAGGTTCCCAAAGGAACCGCCATTATCGTAAGAAAAAACGTTGTATTCATCAACATCTTCCGCAGCGTCTAAAATAACTCCAAAGTAAAATGGAGGTGTTGAATTTGGGGCGGTTATAATTAGTTGTATTTGTGATGACTGAATATTACCATTGAAGGCACTAGCAGCACTACCAGCAGTTGGTGTAATAGAAAAAAAAGTATTCCCCGAATTGGTGGTACTGGTGCTAACATCGACACCGCCAGCACTAAAAGAGACTTCGGGAATTGTAGTGGTTGGGTCTCCTATTGACGTTACTTTAAAACGCCAAGCTATATGTGCTGCCATTTAAATCACTTCCTTAGCCGTTAATTCCATAAAACTATTGTTTACATTATTTATCCGACTCACTTGTTCAACCTCATATTCTTTACCTTTAAAAGTCACAATATCAATTGGCATTACCCTTCTATCCATTTTAGCATTTATAATCGCCGCTCCTTTCAAGTTACGTTGTAACGAAGTAACATTTTCCAAATCAAGACGCTGTCTATATAAATTAACATTATAGTTAGTTGTACCATAAATATTCAAATTCCATTGTCTTCCTGATTTACCAGATGAAATACTATTAATTTTATAAGTTTGTGACGCAGCGGTTACTTGTGATCCATCAGCCAACACATCAATATAATTTATTGTAAATTGACCATTATCAACCACATAATTAGACACATCGGTTGAATAAGTGCCATTAATAACAAGGCTTGCTGAACTGAGTCCATTTTTTCTAACTGGCTCCACTAAATCAGAAATAGGTATCGTTAAAGGAAGAAGCGTATCTCCCGTAAAGGTACAAGTGATAATTCTTAATATAACTCTCTCAGAATTTAACTTAATTGATGACACAATTGAAATATTATCGGCACTTGGTTCTTGAATCGCACCCACACCAAATGTGGGCACTACGCCTGGAATAATAAATGACCTTATTTCATTTTTCTGCCATTCGATCTGATTCGCATAAGAATATCGAGTCACCCACATTGCATTATCAAATGAAGCCTGATCAGTTATAAAATCATCTGAATACTGTATTTCAAATTCACGAGGTAAACGTGTGCCAAATCCAAAAATATCAATAACTTGAATGGTTAATTCATTAAACAATATGGTAGTATTAAATACCTTGCCAATATAACTATTTAAATGTTCATTATCTAAGGTTCTCCATGAATTGCTACCACCTGACCCACTTATATCATCAAATGCATGTTCTGGAAGGTTAACACCATTATCTGATGATGCATAAACAGAACCCAGCTGACTTGATTGATCGACACCTAATAAATTAAATTCTATTTCAGCAATTTGTACCGAGTTATCGCCCGCGGGTCTATTTATTAATAGTCGCCATGCTAAGTGCGAGCCATCGTCAAGTGGCGTTCCTGTGCCTGTGACTGTACCTGTTGACGTAACATTATCAACAGTAGGCTCATAAATTAATCCAATATTACCTAAATCAATATTGTAATGTCTTACCTCATTTGCCCCCCAACCTATTTCATTTGTTCTAACATCGGCATCTGTCCAAGTCGCAGACAAAAATGATGCTTGATCCGTTATTACATCATCGGAATACTGTAATTTAAAATCTTTAGGCGTTCTATCAGTTGACCCAGCAAATGAAATCGCGACAATTTCATAGCTATCAACTAAAACAGGAGCTTCAAAAACCTTACCAACACTTTGATTTGTAGGAAAGTTGTTCGGGGTTCCCCACCCAATACCACCGAAACCGACAATTAAATCATTAAATGCATACTCAGCTAGTTCATTAGACGCTGTATCCTCAATCGATGCATAGGCAGTTCCTGATGAAACAAAACCATGATTTGTGATATTTTGTAATAAGCGAAGCTCAGCAAAACCGATAAGATTTGCATTATCACTGTTATCAACAAATAACCGCCAAGCTGTATGCATTAAATAATATCCACAATCTTATCCACAGAAATATCTAAGTCAAAAGTTTGCACTTCATAGTTATAATGCCCTTTATCATCAGGCAAAAGATTGATAACCTGTAATCTTGGTGAATAAGCCATAACAGAATCACCAGTTGCAATAATTATTTTTGAGTCCGTTGCTTTCATGGTTGATGAACCATAATCAATCAAATTTTCGGCAATAAGTTCACGTGTTGCCTCTGATAGATCAGCTTGATATCGATAAACCCTAAGCTTAATATTAGAGAATATAGATTCATCAGGATCATTATTTCCAAATGAATCCTTTGATGTTCCAAAGAGTTTATTATGATCATTAATGGCAACAAAAAAATCACCTCTTGGATTAATTGCGCAATATTTATAATAATCAGCCAGTGACTTCTCCCGTACTTGTTATAACATCTATGCCTGGATCATTAACAATACCCTTACCATTGATTTTGACATAGCCATCTAATAATTCATTGTTAGGATCAAAAATGGGATCATAATTAACTTTATCACTTTTATCTGCAATATTAAATTGCTCAATCAAATTCCCATAACCTAAATTTTCAGGATCGTCAACCCTATGATTTAACCATACATCAGATAAAGTTAGCCCACTATTTACATCAACCAACATCATACTTGAGCTATGCTGTTTCCACCAAGGAGTACCAGAAACTCCACCTCTAGCACCTGATGTAAATGTTAGAAGAATATAACCCGCATTTACAGAAAATCCTAATATTTTAGTAACACTATTTCCACCACCACGAGTTGTTAAATTAAAAGGCGTTGCTTCATCCCATCGATTAAAAAAAGGAATTGCAATATTAGCTTGTCCAGGCCGAGGTTCAGCATAAGTATAGACTTCTGTATTTATATGTATTTGATCGATTAAAAATAAGTTTCCTTCATCATCTATATTATAAACAAGAACAAGAAAACCCCATCCACTAAGGTAACGCCAAGGCAATGGTACTGGATCACCAGCTTTTAGAATAGTATTAGGTGCAAACATACGGCCTGTTGCATTGATTACTTTAGCTTCTGCTAACACATAAAGTTTGCTTTCATAAACCTCAATACCGACTATTCCAATAGGATGATCTTCTGCAAACGATTCATATATTCCAACACCAAAACTTATAGTTCTTCCTCTCATGACATTAGGAAAATGCCACACGATTTGAGGCCTTGCATTTATTTGTTCTGGAATAACAGTAAAAAGTTCTAAATCTACGCCATTTCTATATATATGAGCAATATCAAAACTATAAACGTTTTCAATCTCCTCATCATTTTCATCATTTAACATGAGTTGACCGCAATTCAAACGTAAGCTCTGTTCTAAATTAAACCGCCAATCTAAAACTTCTGTCTCTGTCTTAAACAAATCAATCTGCGTATTAGAAAATCCTCCTAAACTACTTATTTCTCGTGCTAATAATTTCTGATTACTTATATAAATAAGATATTGAACTAAACAACGCTTAGGATCATGCCTAAATCCAATAACTCTTGGTTTCTCAGGGTCCCTTTTAATGTATTCGACAATCACCTCATCATCTTTTTTAAAGACCGAAGAACCACATTCCATGTAAACAATCGGCACATTGTCATGAACGGTATTTAATTCAACCTGATAACGTCCTTCGCCCCCAGTAAAGTCAACAGTATCAAAATCAACAGGAAAAGGCCGTATGCTGCTCCGAAACTCCTGATTTTGATAACTGATACGGCATGTTTGTTTTTGATGGTCTATGGACGTTATATTAGCTATTTTGTAATAAGGACGCCATGTTTGCATAGACGGCAATGTCATCCAATTCCAAGCGATTGTCCATGCCCCTGAATTTAACACATGCTCATTATGTGGTAAGGTACGTTTATCAACCTCACCAGGGAGCGTTAACCGTCCTTCTGAATCAATTTTACCCTCTAATTCCTTTAAAGTTTTACCAACAACAGGACGTAAATTAATGAATTGATTGGGATCGTTATATTCATCCATCGATTCAATGGTTTCAACAAAAGTTTCAACCTCATTCCCTTCTTTATCTTTTATAATTAAATCTTGGGAATAATCAACGCACCATACTTCAAGGAGTGGCGGGCTTGTTGAATGATCGTCATAGAGTTGTTTGTTAGCAATAACAGGCGCATACTTTATATTATTAACCTTTATTCTTTCTTCCGTATCCACAAGAACGCGATTCAGATCAACCAATTTTCGTTGTAATTGGCGAATATCAAATTCCCGTTTTTCCTCTTGAGTCGTTAAGCCGTTAAGTATATCTCGATGCGTTAACGGAAAAAGGGGTGAAACAATCAATAAATCTAAATCATCCTGTGTATCTATAATCTCCTGTTTAGTTTCATCCAACTTTTCTTGAAGTTTAACTAACTCTTCGTCTAATTCTTTTTTTAATTTTGCTAAATCTGCGCGTTGCTTTAATATAAAATCATTACGAAATTGTAATTCAACCGCATACAAACCCTTGCCGGTATGCGATAGAAGTTTACCCACGCCCATTTAACTAACCTTTTTTAATGGCAAAAAATTAAATGAAATAGGGTAAATCCGACTATCTAGACTATCAAGCGCACCTTCAAAGCAGCCTTCTTTCGTACTGATTAATAAAACTGGATAAGATTGAATTAAATACTTTAACTGCTCAAGTTCTTCGTTAGTAATCCGGCTAACATTAATATTGAAAGTCATATCTGACCATGCATAACCTAAATCAGTAATAACGCTCTCCCCATCTAATGTAGCGGTTCGAGTATGACGGCGAGTCATTTTACCAAAATCCGTATCAGGATTAACATATAAGATTAAATGGCCATCTATATCATACGTTAATGTGCTTATTGCAATCATAACTAACCTGTAATAAATGCAGCACCTTCAGCAATTGCCTTAATGCGTATGTTATTAATTAATGACTCTAATACAGCTTGCAATTCAGGTGATAAATTATCTGCGTTAATAGTTATATCACTTCCACCGCGTTCTATTTGTGCTGTACGGGCATTCAAATGCTTAACGTTAGCAGTATTTAATAATTCTTGCTGATCTAAAAGTCGATCTGCACGATCATTTGCTTTATCGATTTGATCATCAATAGCTAACTTATCAAAACCACTAGCATTTGCAAACTCTTGATTTAAAGTTCCGAGTAAATCATTTGTTGATACAATTTCACTTGAAATCGCTTCATAAGCCGCAACTACTCGCTTCGCATCCGCCTCAACATTAGCCACTTCTATTTTTGCAGAGAATTCTAATGCTTTTATTCGCTCATTGCTCGCTAATTTAACAAGTGTTTGCTCTAATTCAGCCGCATTTCTTATTGCTAATTCTTCAGATTTAGATAATTTGTCTGTTTCTTCCTTAACCTTTTTTAAATTTTTTCCAGTATCGTCTAGCGTTCTATTTTTATTGGTATAGACGACTTGACCATTTTCAATGGTTTTTATCCATTCATCCTCAGCCTGCGCCGCATTACTAGTAACTTGAGTTAATGCCTTTGTCGATTCAGCGCTTTCTTTTAATGAAGCTGTATTTTGTTCTGTTTCTTTTCTGAGTTCGATTGAATTACCAAGCGCCGCCTCCACCTCCGCATCAAAATCCCTAACGCCCTCACCTGCACCTTTCCACCCCCCTTCTGCCTCATTCGCTATTAATTTACCATCCTCAACAGCTTTATTAAAATCATCCATTGATTTAATAGAAACGCCTGCTTTTTTAGATAATTCTTCAAATGTTTGCGGTAATCTTTTTATTACATCATCTGCGGTTTGTGCATCTTTATTAATTCCTTTTACTCTATCCTGCCAATCGTTAAAAGCTTTTATATTTTCAATAATGGCAAAAGCAATAGCTCCCATAGCAGCCGAAAACGCGGCAGCAGCAGGATTAAACGTAAGTAAGGCTGTTGCAGCAGAGCTAACAGCAGGAACAAAGGCAGCAAATCCTCTTGCTCCCGCAACAACGAGCACTACATCAGCTAATAAGCTTAATGTATCACCCAAAAAACCAAGCAATGGTATGACTTTATTTACAGCGGCACCCATGCCAACTAAGTTAGAACCAAAAGCCACCATATCGTTATCGCCATCAGCTAATGATTCTAATAGTGATTTTATTGCATCAACAAACGGGCTAAATCCCTCAACAACACCTGCCGTTGCATTAGTTAATAAAGCAATAAAGTCAACAATACCTTGTAATGCTTGTTCTAAATCTCGCGCATCAGTTAAATCCAAGTCACCGAAAATATTACTTATTTCACCGCCTAGATTTTGAAATGATTTAATTAAGCCATCAAAATCAACACCTTTAAACGCATCAGGCAGAGCAACGGCAATACCTTTTAATGTGGCTTCAAAATCAACTAATAACGGTTTAAGTGCATTAAATAACGGTGCTAACCCGCCTTGTTTTACTATATCTGAAAAAGCACTGGTTAACTCTGACGCACCGCCAGCGACCCCTTTGAAATTATCTAGGAGTTCTCCACCAACAACAATCCCTAAATTGCTAAATGTCGTTTTAAATTTGTCTACTTGTTTTTCAGCACTATTAAGTCGTAATTCGACCTCTTTAGTAACACTGCCAGTGCGCTCCATTGCAGCCGAAGTAATGTTTTGAACTTTCCCTAAATTATCAAAAACAGAAACCATCTTAGATGCTTGTTCAATACCGACTAATTGAGAGGTAATAACAAGTTTTTGATTTTGATCTAAAGTTTTAAATGCATTAGCGACATCAAGAAATATATCTTTCCCTGAACGCATAACGCCATTTGCATCAAACTGGGAAACACCGATTTTTTTTAAGGCTTCACCAACAGGCTTGGCATCATCGATTAATTTCAATAGACCTGTTCTTAATGCATTGGCTGCCTCTGGGCCACTTCTAAAAACTTCGATTACCGGTGTAATCAATCCCGTTGTTTCTTCAAACGTAAACCCCATTTGCTGTGCAACAGGAGAAATACGCCCCATGCCTGTTGCTAATTCGGCTAAATCTGTCGCATATTTATTCGAAACATTATTCAATGCTTCAATAAACCGTGTGGCTTGATCAGCGCCAGCGCCAAATCCTTTTAATGATGAAACTAATATTTCTGACGCACGCGCCGCTTCAACATCACCCGCAATAACTAAATCCAGCGCATCCTTTTGAAGTTTTGCAGATTCTGACGCTGTAAATCCTGCTTGTTTAAAATTTGCAATGCCTTGTAAAATACTAGATGATGCAACACCATATGTTTCAGATAATTCAAAGACTGTTTTAGTAAATGACTCAACAGGCGCATCAATATCACTTAAAACTTTATTTAAATCAATTTGCGCTGATTCAAATTTTGCTGCCTCAGAAACAGCATAAATCCCATAAGCCGCAGCTAACCCAAGCACTGCCGCTTCTGTTTTTATAATATCGCCTGCTAATGAGGCTAGCGGAGCTGAGACCTTACCTATGCTACGCTCAAAATCATTTAATTTTCCAGATACAGAACTTAACCCACTTCCTGTCTGATCAATGGATTTAAATATAATTTCAACAGTACGTTCTAAATCAGCCATTATTAGCTCTGCTATTCCGCTCTCTGTAAAATAATTCCCATAACACCACTTCAGTACTCGTTAATTCACCCTCTGGAAATAAAGAAGGGCAAGCCTCATATAAGAACTTGCCCCTGGCATCACATAAAGTCATCTTATTTCTTATGCTGTAATTTTCCCAGAGGCTTTCAACTTTGGGACATTCATACCTAACCCCGTTAATTCAACTATCTTGTTAGTTAAAGTATAAAATTCAACAGGAAACGTTTCTGCTAACTTTACCGCCGCTGGCATATCAACAACAGGATCAACACTGCAAAATACCAGTTGCTCAAGTCGTTTAACAATATCATCAGGTACATTATCAGATAAGCCTATCGCGTGTTTTAATTCATTAACTTGCTCTTGGCTATTACTTATTGCTTTGATAATAGAATCAAGATTTTTATTTCGACCTGCTGATTCAAACGATTTTGCTATTTCACTTGCAGTTTGCCCTCTAACTTTCCATTTAGGCTCATCATTAAACCATTCTTTTAATGTTGGAACATCTACAATTTCAATACGTGGCTCAAATTGAGTCCGCATAAACTTTTGAACGTCAAAACTCACTAAGCACCCTCATAGCATTCAACTTCCATCCATTCACCACCAACATATTCCTTAAGTGTTCCCACGCCCACATATAAACATTCCTTAAAATCTACGTCCTCTATAAATTCATCCGTCTTATAAACACCACCATCATCAAATATGTAAATGTACATCAACCGGCCTTATCGACACTGGCCACATCAGGTGAAATTGTACATGTTACCTGTGGATTGTCCGCCGCACCAAATGTTCGTGAAATACCAAGCTTTCCTTGAGTTAATATAAACGGAGTTTTAAACTTATCCTGAAAATATCTAAACCATAACGTATCATTTTTTCGAGATAAAATTGGATCAGTTATGCCATTATTCAATATAGCAGTAAAAGAACCCTGATTTAATGTTTGTGAATTAGAACCAATAGTTGCACCATAAACTTGCGTTGAGGATGTTGAATGCGTTGTTTCTGCGGGAACAAAATCATTTGCAAACGTTTGTTCAGTAAAAACAGGCTCAGAATAACTTGCATAAACACCTTTTGCGACATCGCCTGTATGTGATGCAGGTAAAGCCACATCAAACTTAACCGTTGCCGTGGTATTTGCTTTAGTAAACACAGGAAAATCAGCACGTTCAGTATGTGTTCCAACCACATCAAATATCTCAGTAACCGTAACTTGTGCCGCGGCTGAGGCCGTCACCCTAACTTGCGCTATTTCTATACTTGTCGTCGGAATATAAGGCGGTCCACCTGCTGCGCCCCTTGTTTCACTAAACGCTGCTGTAGCGCCATTTGTTCCTGTAAGCACAGCGATTGCACCAGCATTTGTTATGGTTATTGAATTAACTTTTGATACATTTGTACCAGCCCGTGTTATTGCTTCATCAGTACTTGCAACAACGGTTGTCACGACACCGTTAAGATTACAAGTTAACGTTGCAATATCAATGGCATCATCCGTTGCAGATATTGCAGGAATTACAACACCGCCGGTTAATATGCCATTTGGCTTTATATCTGGTGAATTACCAGCCGATTCTGAAAACTGACTGGCTTGTGAATTAAATGTTATTCTATCCCCTGAATCAATCAATGCTGACATTGTAAACGGGGTAACTCCTGATTCATAATCAACCCGTGAATTTTCATTAGAAGGCATATTTTTACTCCAATATTTATATTAAAGAACCTGTTGTTTCAATTTTTGTACTAAACATTAATGGAAAATAAGCAAATCCATTTTTGTATTGTGTGGTGGGTGATGATTCCCTACGTAAAAAACCATGATCGGACGACAATTGATAACCTGACAACGCAACAATAATCTGCATTAAATATTCACCACCTGCGACATCTACCGTTGTTCCATCAGTAATACTGCGATTATCTCTAACAACCAAAACGACTAACCATTTTTGCCTTGCGAATATATGTCCACTTACCTGGCCACCTTCAGCCTCTATCTTATCCCCAGAATAAATAACTTGAATTGCAGGAATAAGCTGGCTTCTAGTTGTTACTGTAGCTAGCTCTGAAATTGAAACAACACTAATATTCGATATTTGATCTCTTAATCTCTCTATAATTAATGATTCTGCAATTAAATAATTTTCCATCACATAGCGTCATCAAAAAAAGACATAGCAAGGTCTAGTAACTCATCGCCATCATCATCATTGATAAAAAAGAAATCACGAACAGGAACGCCATTACCTAAGACATGCCTATAGGCTTTATTGCTAGAATCTCGATCTAAAAATCCAATAACAGCGCCATCATTATCTGCAATAGATGTCATCCCAGATAACATGTTCCCTGTAAAAAATAAATCAGGTTTAGATGTTGGCAGTCCTTTTTCTTTACGTACTTTCTTTGTAAAATCCGCATATTCAACAAACGGTTTATTGTCAAAATCCACGCCACTTGATGTTTTTTCAAGAATGATTTCAATTGTTTTTAAGGCAAGCGCATCATATTGAATAGAATCTAAAGCTTGTGATACCTCTAATTTTAAATCAAAATTCCTTCTTACCTCTACACCACTCATATTCGCCTCAATAATCTAGGCGAACGCCGTTGTGTTTCTGATACAGAATAAGTAGCATCCTCATTCCAATCATATTTAACACCAACAGCTAATAAACTTAACAATTCATCATTGTAGCGTTGCTTAAAAGTATCTACTTCGATTCTAAATGGATCACTTTCATACTCATGAGCCAAAAACAAATAAGCTAATTCCAGTGTTTTATAAATAGATAGTCGTTTTAATTGCGTTGGTTCAAGTAATGCTGAATTAAATTGATATGTAATAGTATCTGATGTTTGGCGTTCTTTTGCCGCACCGAGAAACCAAGAGACCTCTAAATCCCTATCGATAAGCAATTGAGCTTCATCATGCTGCTCTAGCCAACTACCTACACCTAAAGAAAGAATATCTCTTTTTACATTAATTAAATCAACATCACTTGAATATGCCACAATATTACTCAGACGAACTTCGTTTTGCCTGCTCTCTTGCGCTCTTATTTAAATCATTGAGAGAAATTTCCTTTGCTGGCTCTTCCTTTTTTTCAACTGGCTCATCTTTAGGCTTAGGCCCTGGCTTTTTCTTTACAATAGGTTCATCAGCCATTTGTAATCACCGCGGCTATTCCAACATTTTTACGCTGCCAGATACGATCCCAGTTTCCCGCTGTTTTTAGCTCAGCCGCTGTTGGAGATTCAGCTGCTACAGATGCGCTGGTAAAACTAAAACCATAAGGATGAAAAACCTTTGATTCACGAGAATAAATAATCTCTTGGCCTCCACCGTTACCTGTATCTGGTTTTCTTTCAAGTTCCGTTGGCATATCGACTTTACCATTACCTGTGCCAATCGCACCTGAAGTAAACAATATAGTTGTATATTTAAATCCAGACGTTCCACCCGCAACAACAGTCATTAAATCATCAATAACAATACGATAATTTAAATAAGTTTGAAACAAAATAACTCCATCTGCGTTACGTTCTGTTTGAATCAAGTTTTGCTTTTGTAGTGCAGTATGAACAACAGAATGCATCGCAATAATTGACAAATCATCAGCCCTATCACCAAGCGTTTGTTTTGCATCAAGTACAGCATTCGCGCTAATTAAGTTTGCAGCTACAGCCGCATTACCATCCTCTATTGAAACATCAACAATCATATCAGATGAGTCATTGGCAACATTATCTGCAATAAGACCTTCTGTTTTTGCTATAACTCTTTTTTCCCAAATTGTCGCCCAATACTTACCTATTTTAGTGGTAATATTTTGAACTGGATTGGGAATACCTAACTCACGAGCTAAATCCATTGATGACCAACTTTGATTTAATGCACTTAGTCGCCATTTCTGAACATGCGCACCTAATTTTTTAGGTGTACTGGTAACGGTTGGATCATCTGAACTAATATTTGGATCATCAGTAGCCAAAGGTGCATTTGCAATAACATCGCCTACACGACCTCCTACTGCTGCCTGATCATTGATCATCGGGTCAGTTGTTACAACCCCCGATGCTATAAATGCGTTTAACTCTACTGACTTTTCATCGATTGCTTCTGCAAAAGTTAGTGGTTCATAAATATCTGCTAATCTTGTACTGGCCATAAAGCCTCCTATAAATTAAAAATTACTAATTTATTAAGAGACTCCTGCCTGCTTAATTAAACGCCTCCTGGCGCTTTTGCTATTTGTTACGCTTGCCCTTGTAATTCTAACGCTTTTTCTGGGTTACTTCGTCTTAATGATGCTTTTTCATCCAACGACATCTCTTTCCATGTTTTACCTTGCACTTCAGTATTACTTCCAGAGGTTGAGCCACTACCGCCATTTAATGGGGCTTTTATATAAAACTTACCTTCATCACTATCCGCCCATGTTTTTAGATACTCTTCAAGTGGAGCACCTTCCAATAATACCGCACCTTTATCACTTAATGTCATGCGGTTACGGAGTAATGATTGAACTCCTGGGAACCCCTCCGTACTGACATTCATCTTACTAATCGCTGTTGATAAAGTTAAATCAACCTTTTCCTGCAATAATTTTTCAGCTCGATTAAAGTTTTCCTGTGATTTCTTTTCTAGCTCGTCCTTTTCTCTTTCAAAGCTTTCTTGTGATAACTTTTTCCATGACTCAAAATCCTTGCCTTTTTGTGCATTTTCTATCTGCTTTAAACGCTCACTTTCATCTAACTTCTGCTTTGCATCCTCAACCTCCTTATTAATCCGGTCTAATTCCTCTTGCGCTTCCTTACGTTTTAATTCCTCTGACTCCTTTTCTTGTAATATTTCATCCCTATTTTTTTTCAGTCCCTGCGTTATTGTTTCAGCCTTATCAATTAATACTTTTCGTTGCTCTTCTGATAAATCCTTAAATATATTTTCATCCCCTTCTTTTTCACTATCTTCATTTCCTAATTCAAATAATGCATCAAACTCACTCATATTTCAATTACCTATTAAATGTATCGATGTATAAAAACAATTATATACCATATAAAACAAAAGGGTGCAATTTTTACTTAAAATACAGCAGATAATACATGACGGCAATTATATCCTCCAGCATAAACGAATATATTTGATCCAGATTTGCCCTTCCAACTTTGATTATTACCTATTGCCTCCCATTCCTTTGCAGTTTTAATTTGACCTGAATGTGCAAGACAAAAAGGCCTTGAATCATTTATTAAATTACCAAAGTATTTAAATCGCTTAATACCAATTTGTTTAGCTATTCTATAATTGGCTGTACGATGATAATTCATTATAGCATCTTGCGTAAATTGTTCAGACCTGACCGCCATAGATACACCACGCACATCTTTGTGGCCTGTTAGGATGCCTTGCACTTCTGTTTTTAATTGATCCCTTGATAGCCCAGTTACTGAATAATCAATAATCGATTTATTTAACCGGCGATTAGTATCAACTGTAATGCTATTATAATCCTCAAAAGTTACTTTTGCTGCTGCAATTAAAGCTCTTTTATTAGACTTATTAAATTTTTCAGAATAAGTTTCCTTAATAACACGATCAATTTTTTTAAAATCTTTTATAACTTTATTGGTCTTTTGTAAAATACGACGGCTTAATGCGACTTGAACGGCTAAACTTGCCGCTCTGGCTTGTGGTAAAGACGTACTTGGCGCAACGATATTACCGTCTTGTTTAATATCAATTCGATCAATCTCTGTGAATGCTTTTTTTTCTACTGATTCTAATACGCCTAATATTTCGCCCGTATGTGTATCAATAAGTGCATTTATAAAAACCTCTGTATCATCTAACGTCATTGTTCTTCAGTTTCTTCTTCATTATCATCTAACACTTCGGGCAATTCTTTTAACGATTCTATTTCCTCATTAATTTTATTAGAAATAGTTAAAGTTACATCAGGCAACACAGTGCGAGATACTTTCTTATCAACTTCCTGCCTAAATGTTGTTGATTCAACCATGCTTTTTGCAATAGTCAATAAATCAACATCTTCAGCTTTATCCGATATATCAAAACTTCTAGGCCGCGAAATAACTACTTCATCGATTAATTCAGGCCGTCCAATCCATAATAACCAAAAATAAATAATCCTTTTCTGAAATCCTTCTAACAACTTAGATTCATTTGATAAATTAGAATCCATCAATTGAAATTCCCTCTTCCTTGAATCACCAGATACAGCAGCTTTTGATTGACTAAAAAATGCACTGGCATTAAACATTCTAGCCATTTCTATTACTTTTGCATCAATCCAAGATAATATAGCACCAATTGGTTGTCCTGAATCAGATTTTAACCATTCTGGTTTACTCTGTGGGTTTTGAGGATCAAACTCCATAATACCACGAGGGCCAGCATCATCATCATCCTGATCACCATGTCTTAACAACGGTTTTAGTAATATTTGAAATGCTGAATAATCAACAACCTCTTCACCTTGACTCATATTACGTATAATTGATATATCAATGCGGCTAACCTCCTCTGCTGCACTCACACCAACAAAACGGTTATTATTCTCACCACGTACCAGCCAAACAAAAGGAATAATTCCAAGTGGATTAATACCACTATCGACCAACTTTGGCTGACCATTATGCTCATCGATTTCATAAGTTTCCCATCGATCACGCCACCAGAGACGATACTGACAACAATCATCAATTAATTTTAAATAAGTAACAATAGGCTTCCCATTAACACGTTCATGCTCCCAATCTAAAATATTAAGTGCAGAGAATATGCTTAAATAAGGATAATTTTTTTCCTCAATATCTTGGAGTATAGTTCTTTCATTATCGCCTTTAATAACAGCCTTATCAATTAATACCCCAGTATGTCCATAAAGCAATGATAAAAGCTGTTGATCCAATAACCAAGTTTCAAAATCAGTCCCCTCAAAATCGCAATCATCTAAAAATAATTCGTATAAATCATCATCTTCCAATTTACCATAATCATTAATCGGTTTTTTTTGGGAAAGTAACGTATTTATTATCGTTAATAACCGGCGTGTAAAATTATAACCATAAGCACTTTCTTTCCTGCGTGTATAATTTAGCTCTGATTCCCGTTCATGCTGCTTAAGCGCCCCCCAATCTATTAATGTTTTAGTACCCCCAAAAGCCGCACGATAAAGCTTCCATTCAGCAACACGTTTAGCATAATCTTTATGTGTTTTTTTAAGCTCGTCTAAATCCATATTATTTCCAATTTTTAGTGCTTTTTGTTAACTTAAAGCGTTCTAATGGATATAGGCCCCATACATTATAGCCTAGAGAATCCACAACATCATCGATATTAGAATCGATTCTTTTTTCAGGCATACCATTTCTATCATAAATCTGCTGTTGTAAAGATAAATCTAAAGTTGGACATTTTTGTTTATTAATTTTTACTTTCCCTGATTCAAATGCTGCATTTACTGAATTAACACGATCTTTTATAAAAGGATTTTTATTAGGTGCATCAACCCAAAACCCAGCATCCTTCAGCAAACTAATATCACTTAATGACGCACTTTTACTCGACGTACCTTTGCCAGATGCATCAGGACGTACAATAATTGAGCAACCATAATATCGGTCTTTTATATATTCAATCATAGTTGGTGTATCTAAAACACCTAATAACTCATCAACAGCATAACAAGCGTCATTTCTAACCACGTTAATTATCGCCGACATATTTCTAACATTAAAGTCCATTCCAATATGAATTGGTTCATTTGGTTGATAAACGACATCTGTATTACATGTATCATTATAGCTGTGATAAACAGTACCGCTCGTTAAATTAACAAACTCGCCTTCAATATAGGCTTTTATAAGTGGGCCAGGGAACTGAGCTTCTAATCGCTGAATAAATCCTGGAGGTAAATTTTTTTCATTACTGTATGTGGACATCATTACAAGATTTGATTCTTGTAAATAACGCTCTGATGCCTCATTTTTAAAAAGATCGTAAGTTGCTCTAAATCCTTCAGGCGTAGTTGTTATATATTTCTGATTTATCTTGCCGTCAGGAAACACCATCCGACAACGAGCTGAAACTTTATCATACGCAAGATGTGCTTTATCGATAGGTAACAAATCAAATTCATCAATAAATGCGTCACCTATTTCAAAACCTTTTATTGAATGAGGATCATTAAGAGATTTACATATAATTTGACCATAACCTTTTACTTTAACAATATGCTCTGTTCTATTAATACTTACATCTACATTAAGTTCATCAAATAATTCTATTATCCTCGGATAAAATATATCTCTTATATCAGCGTAGGTAGGTGCAAAATAACCAAAATTAATACCAGGATATTTAGTCATTCTCTCAGCGCATAATAACAAACACGCCTGACTCTTGCCACTTCCCATACCGGCACATGCAGCGGTATGCTCTTTTTCACTAAAAAAGAAATCGTCTTGTGGAATTGTTAAATCTATGTCGATAAGATTATCTACTTAATGATATCTGGTTTTGGCGGGCGGTTAATATTAATTGTTCCTTTTAACTCATCCATGTTATTACTTTCTACTTTATCTGTTTGTCCAAGCCATTGTTTACCAAGCCATATTTGCATAGTAACATTGCCATTTTCTGAGGTTAGCCATTGCCTCCTCTTTAAACTGGCACGACCGCCAGCTTTTTTTATAACTGAATACTCCGAAAATTTTACTTTTTTTTCTCGCTTACATGCGGATTGCAATGTATCATAATCTATATTAAGAACTGAGGCTACCTCCTCGCCAGTACATTGTATTTTACACATTGCATCAACCTTATCCCAGTCAATTCCAATTTTTGGCCGCCCTCTTTTAGCCATATCTGTGTAATTGTCTATTATGCATTTTTATCAGAATTATTATTGTAAGTCTCACCTGTAGATTCTAATATAGCTTGCTTCCCTGTGTAATCTTGCCAGCGCTTAACTATTAAATCAACATACACACACGAATATTCCATACCATAACAAATACGATTGTTTTTTTCTGCGGCTATAACTGATGTGCCTGATCCTAAAAACATATCCGCTACAATTTGATTATTTTCTGAGCTATTTTTAATACAATTCTCAACCAATGCAACCGGCTTCATTGTTGGATGTAAATCATTCTTTAATGGCTTATCTATATTCCAAACAGAAAATTTATGCTCACCTTTCCCATAAAATTTATGCCGATTATTCCACCCATACAAAATAGGTTCATGTTTATAATTATAATCACAACGCCCTAAGACGTGATTATTTTTATTCCATACAATCAGATGACGTAAAGGCATGCGATTTTCATTCATTATCAAAATCATCATTGAAAACAAATCACCCATTTGTGGACTTGCAATATAATAACTAGAATAATCTGCCATATATGGTGACCATAAAGAAAACACATCAGCCCATAATTGCCCTGTTTCTTCTATTGTTAAATGATCGTTTTCAATAGGTGTTTGATTTCTATTGCCTTTATCTATTTCATTTAAAAACTTATTCTTATCGGCATAGCTAACTCCATAAGGCGGGTCAGTAAATACCAAATCAATAGTTTTGCCATTTAAAAGCTTTTCCACATCTTCAATACTTGTACTATCCCCACATAAAACTCGGTGCCCATCTAATAACCAAAGATCACCCCGCTTACTAATTGTCTCATCAGAAACTTCAGGAACAGCATCTTCAGGCGTTAATCCTTCAACCTCTTCAAAAATTAAATCACCTAAAAAATCATCATCAAATCCAAGCAAATCAGTATCAAAACCGACATCATCTAGATATTGAATTTCGAATTTAAGTTTATCTAAATCCCAGCCACTACCGTTTTTAGCTAATTGATTATCTGCTATCACATAAGCTCTTTTTTGATCTTCAGTTAAATCTGACAGTGTAATCGTTGGAACCTTATCAAAACCTACTTTATGTGATGACTCAAGCCTTGCATGGCCTGAGATTATTTCTTTTTTTTCATCAATTAAAATAGGATTTGTAAACCCAAATTTATGCATACTGTTAGTTATTAATGCAATTTGTTCCTGAGTATGCGTATGGCTATTATTATCATAAGGCTTTAACTCATTAACCGGCAAATACTCAATAGTCAGCTCATTCATCTTTACGTCTTATCCCTATCTTGCACAACTGTATAAGTCCCATCTGAAAATGTAAATGTTTCGCCATTCCCATCAATGGCTTGCGCATCATAAAAATAATCGCCTACTGGTACTGTTTTGGATGGCGTAAAATAAATCTTCCCATCAAGTCCATCACTAACCAACGCACCAGAAATAACATCAACATTCGCTGTATTGTCTACTGGAAATTCATTAGGATCAACGGTTAAACTAAATGCTGTCCAATCATTAACAGGAACAATAATTCCCCGCTTATCTTTTATTGTCCAAACATGCCGCCTATTATCCCCACGTTTACGGGTAATATTATTTAAAGTCGCCATTAACAAACACCGCCCGTATAATCACAACAAAGCTCAGAATTAAATTCCTCCTCTAATTCTGCAACCATATTATCAAATACTTGTATTGGCCTTTGATTGCATAAATTAAGGATATGATCCTCGAATGTATTACCTGTCGGTAATTGGCTCGCTTCTAAAATTAAACTTTGGAATGCTGGCATTAGAAAACCTCTACTTTTAACGCTTGAACAGATTTACTGGCAATATCATCCTTATCTGCTATAGATATTGGACCATCCTTATAATCTGACTTGTTAACATAACTATCTAGTGCTAAATGCAAATTAACCTCTGACAATCCTTCAACCGCTGAAATATCTTTATCAAGATGATCCAATAATAATGCTCTTGCTGCCGTTAATCCTTGATTAGTTAATGCGGTTTGTATTTCTGCAATAGCTAGATCATTTAAATTACCTATTGCCGTTAATACCGGCGTTAAATCAGCTTTATATTGACTCACATCATCCAGATCAGCTTGTACCGTTACAAATCTTGCATCATACTCACCCGTTGCACCTCGCGATGATACAACAACATCCATATTATCAAGATTTGATGCACGGCCAACCGTATAACCTTGATTTGTTAATGCTGTCTGAATATCCGCAATACCAATATCATTTAGTCCTGTTATATCCGCCTTATATTGATTAGGATTATCAAGATCATTCTGCATAGCCAGCATTCTTACATCATATTCACCCGTTACTGCACGGGATGATATAGTTGCATCTAAATTATTAAGCCTTGCATCCGTCGTCAATACTGGATTAATTGGTATTGCAGCTATTCCAGCATTATCAGGCGCTATATCATTCCCCCGCATATCTGTATTAGTTGTCGTGGTATCAACAAGGGTTACATGAGCAACCGTATCTGCACTAGGATCAAAATCATTAAGATTATTAATTGAATTTTGAACACCTGTTAAGTCAGCAACGCTATCTGTCGTTGGAATCAAGTCTATTTTACCTCCAGCCCTTTCTAAATCCGCACGAACCGCGGCAACAAGTGCAACTTCATCAACGTTTTGGTTACCTATGGCCCCCACTATCGCATTAAGGACAGCCTGCCCATCCGCGTCATTTATTATAGCCTGCTCAACCGCAACTGCTATCGCTGTACGTTCTGCTGCTGTTAAGGCATAACCTGTTTTATCAGAAACTACTTGTGCAATTGAATTAACATTTACACCGGTGAACGTAAATTGATCCGTTTTAGTTTTTATTCCATTAATTAAGGCAGTAAGTGCCGTATCATCATAATTTGTTAGCGTATTTGCCTTTGTTAATATCGATTGACTTGTTGCCTCTAAGCTTAACGAAGATAGATCAGCCATATATTGCGTAGGATTGTCCAAATCAGCTTGTAATGCTATCATCCTCACATCATATTCCCCAGTTGCCCCGCGTGATGTAATCGCTGCATCTAAATTATTTAATCGCGTATCAGTTGTTAATAACGGATTCGTTGGAATGGCGGCTATTCCTGCATTATCAGGAGCAGTTGTATTAGCGCCATCAGTTCCACGCATATCCGTATTGGCCGTTGTTGTGCCAACCAAAGTTACATTAGCCACTGGATCAGCAGTTGGATCGAAATCATTTAAAGCAGCTATCGCCGCTAAAGTTGCCACGTGACTAGCGGTTAATCCAGTAATATCAGTTTGATATTGGCTTGGATTATCTAAATCTGCCTGTATATCATCCATATAACCGGATATAACAACCTTACCCGACCTCGTTAATGTTCCATCAGTAGAAATCCATAAATATTCTTCTTTTGACGCTACCGTTTGATTTAATGTGTATTTATATATACCTGTAGTTGATATACTCGACATCGCTGCTGCGGTAACAACTTGAACATTATCAGATAACCGATAAACATCAATCGTTATTGATCCACCACTTGGATAATTAACTAAAATATTGGTCGTTTCCGTTTTAGCGTATCTCATAACATTCCTTCTTGATCTATGACAACAGGTGATGAAATCATGATTAATTCCGTATCTAATTTCTCCATGAGCGGCTCATTATCCATTATAATTGGATCATAACCTTCTTTCGTTATTACTAATTTAAATGGCGTATTTTCCGTATAAATTGAATATGCATTCGCGGTTGTTGATGAAGGAGAATCATAACCAAATGTAACATAAGGCACCATAACAATCTCATCATTTACAACAGGAATAATACTTAAAGTTTCCGCATAATTAAATGATGCTGCAAACGATTCTGATATAACACTCCGACCACCCACTCCAGAACCATTTATGACAATAAATTCTTTCCCTCTTCCAGCTGTTCCATCAAGCCCCCCTGTAAAAGTAACTGATGAAGCTGTTGCATCGGTTAACACTCGTTTATCATAACCCACATAACCATCATAAGAGGTAAATGTATCATATAAACTATTGTTTTTATCATAAATCTTTATGTCTGCCCCATCAATTGCATTGCCAGATTCATCTTTTATAAAAATACCAAGTGACACAATAAAGTTTAATTTTAAATCTAAATAATAAGCCCCTGGCGTTCCATTTGGCTTAGTCCAAAACGCTTTTTGATCAAATGTAAGTGAATTATACTGGCAATCAATCAAACTTAACCCCCATGTGTCAGTTGGCTTATATGGATTTATTTCATAGCTAGTAATAGCACTCATGTTAAATCTATGAACATCACCATCATTGCTAGTCGTCTGCCTTATTGCTTGTGAAGAATCTTTTACAACACAATCGATCATTGTTGAAACTACAGGCTCTATCTGCGCGCCTATTAAAGTTACATTAACTAAAAACACAGATGTATCCTTAAACTGAAAATTCCTCCAGCCACTAAATAAACTGTCACCAATTAACTGCCCACTCAACTCAGCAAGACCGCCCCCCCAAAACCCCTGGTAAGTTAATGATCCATATTTAACTATTTTAAATGTTGTATCATAAATGTTTGCATTCGCACCAAAAATATGCCTATTTATATAACTTGAATTACTAGCCTCAATAACTAAATGTGTTCCGCTTAAAGACTCATTATTTATTAATTCACCATAATTACAAACACATTTTAAATAAGGAGAATAGTTATTTGTAAACACAATTTGCTCATTTTTTGATACAAACGTTGTTAACGTATCAATTCCACGTAATCCTGTGTTTACTGAATAATTATATTCACTGTTTTTTACAATAAGCCCCCAGCCCTGCAACACATCCTCGTCATAAATATCCTGCATTGTATATGTATTTGCACCATCTAAAACAATTTCTCTGCACTCTGCTAATACCTTAGTCACTGATCCATTATTAGTAACGCCAGATATAGCTGTTACCCTAAAACGAATGTTCCATGCATAATGATACGGCAACGGGCCTGTCGTTCCAAGATAAGGATTTGCGTAATTACCCCAATTAACATCATCAAGATCAAACGTTAATTCAAGTGCAGTTCCCGCTGTGGTAAATCCGTTAGTGCCATCAATAACACCTGTTAACGCCACCCAGTTTGGATTTGAATAAGAACCACTCGGAGAACATAACTCCCAAATACCAGTAAATGTGGTCGCTGCAACTGCTGTAAAAACATCAATAATTAATTTATTAAAACGCCCACCACGATCATTGTCTTGTTGAAAGACAATATAATCACCAACCGCCATTGTCGCAGAAGCAGGACTCCATGTGCTTAACCCTAATATGTCAGGATCATAAACAGTCGATTCATTGCGGTGAATCTCTCTAAGACCACCTGAGTCAATGTAGCCTAATGTTATTGCCATTAAATACTATCTATTTTATTTTGAATACTTACTTGCTCTGCTATTATTTGTTCATTATATTGCTCAACAGCAGTATCAAGTAATTCGTTTTTTATATTAACATCAGCAAATTCAAGCTCATCAAGTTGTTTTTGTAATTCCTTCCTTTTTGTTTCTTTTTCTTTTATATCTTGTTGTTTTAACCACAAATCATAGGGTATTAATTCTTTTGGGTTAACTTCCCACTTATCATTAACTATTTTTGCAGAGTCATCCGGTGCCCAAAATTTTGCTCCACCACGTTCTATAATCATAAAATATCCATTATTTAATTTATATCACTGATTCTAGCTTTCAATATAAGTTTTTACAAGATTTATTGCCGCTTCCATCTTCTACCTGTGCAAATAAAAAACTGTTTTTCATAACCTTTTAAATCCGCATGAATGAAATTCTTTTTTGGATAATAACATACACGCTTATAGGTTGACTTTCTTAATAATTCCACCAACCTTTTAATATATTTTTTCTGGCAAGTATAATCTGCTGCACCGCCACCAATAAAACAATGCTCACTTAAACCTGACCGCTTATGTCTTTTCTCATGCTCAATTGATCGATAACCAGAATTTTTAGAAACAATAATTGGGAAGCCACCTTCTTCACGAACACCATTTATTATCCAAAGATGAATCAATATTTTATTAATAACTTCCAGGCTAACCCTTTCGTTTGGATTAATAATAAAATCGGAGATTTGAAAATATAAATTACTCGGTTGGCTCATAAAACTCACCTATTTCACTGCAAAGTTGAACGACCATTTTTCGATAAACTTGCTCTTGCTCTGAAAGCTCGCCATCAATAGACTCAATACATTCAGATAATAATTCAAACGATCTTTCAAATAAATTATCCATATTAATATTTTTGATATTTATAATGCCGGATTGACCAATCATCAGGCAATGGAAATTCTAAAAATTCAGTCGGTTGATGGTGGCATGTATAATCTTTACCTGTATAAATAGCAATTGCTAATGGTTTCTCATAACAACCAGAATAAAGCGTCTGTGGCCTATACACAATAACGGGTTCACCCTCTTCTGGTTGTGTTTCTTGGCATTTTTTCCAATCCATAATCAATCCATAGTGTTTTTTTGTTATAATAAGACTTATGGCAAATCAATCTATTCCATTTATAAAAGCGCTAATAAAATTTGATTTAACATTGGCCTTATTAAACAATAAAATAGACGAAACAAACTTGAATTTAGATAAAATAACACGTGCGCAAGAAAATTGCATAAAAAATAGTCAATTTCCGCTTTCAGGTTCTTCGCTTAATAACAAATTATGATCATCAATTAACTCTTCCAAAGTTTCTATATGGTCACTTAACACCGTTTCTCGTAACAATATACGGCGGCATAAATCCAAGACAAACAAATCCCTGCCACAATTTATCATTTCACGGTTATATTTAGGTAATTCGGGTTTAACGGGGATAACTAAATCAGGGTGCGCCACAAGAACTGGCTGATTAGCTTTTGTACAACCAATTAAGCTAATCGTAGAAACTGTCAAAATTATTATTTTCAACATCTTCCATTTTTTCCTTTATTCGGTTTTTTACATCGACTGACCGTGATTTAATTTTTGCTTGAATTTCCTTCTCGTGCTTAATGACTTTTTTTGATTCTCTAACTAACGTTTTGGCTATGTCTCTTTCAAATTCTGCTTTTTGTTTTCTTGATCTAAGAATAGTTATTGTTGCCCATAATCCTAAAATTAAAGCGCCAATACCAGCAATAAAATAAAATTGCATCATCGCTGCGTATGGTCTGGATCATGCTCTTCACCCTGAAGAATAACCCCTACATCACCATAAACTGATTTCGTGCGTGTACGGCCCCAATAGACCCCACCAAACGCGGCAATAAGCATTGACGCACCGCTAGAATCAAAATCACCAAAGTCAAAAGAAAATAAAGCCATGCCACTAACAAGAAACTTAAATAAGATGATAGCTGATGCAATAGAGAACCAAGTTTTAGCCGCACAAGGCTTGCCAGTTGCGTCTTTAGTAAACGTATCTAACATACTGATCATTCCACTATTTTAACTTAAAAGTTAAAGATAGTGTGGATTTTTATTAACTACTAGGAAGGGATTTATTTATTGTGATAGAAGCAACAACTTTAATTGAAAAAACCGCCCGAAAGCGGTTTTCTGTCCCCAAGTTCCATTAATTCAACTTCGCAAGGGGGCAGTTAAATTCTATTATACATAATAAATGTTTATTTTCATTTAGGTTCTTCGCCATCGATCATTAATCTCCTTAACAAACCCCTCTTTTAACAATTCCTGCAAAACCACGCGTGTTTGCTCATTACTAACTTTCGCTCGCATAGCAATAAACTGACTATCCATCAAAATATCATTCATCACCTTAAGAATATTTTCCTTAACGGTCATTAGGTTGAATCTGACAAAGATTTATAATATCAGCTAATTCAGCACCTATTGATCGATCATCGTCAGTCTCTCGCATAACCCTGGATCGCAAAGCTGTTAATTTATCTCTAATTTCCGAATAAATTAAATGATTCCAATTATCCATCAAATTCGCTTTTATCTCTTTGTCTATATCTTCATTATGTTTTTGTTTTTTTACTAATTCATATCGGAAAGGATTTACTATAAACATTTCGTAAGTAAAATTTCTTGTCTCAACATCAACACCTTTACGAACTAATAAATTAGTTTCTTTCAACATGATTATTCCATAGGTTGAAATGGATTTATACCGCCATCAGCCAAAATATTAAATATCGCAATTGTCTTTTTATCTAAACCTGAAAATACAGTGGCTTTTACTTCATCTGACATTGTTTTGCGTATTTCAGAAGCTTCTTGTCCATCCATGCCATTAACGACACGATTAATCCGTTCAATGTATTCACTAACCGCTTTGTAATGATGTGCTTTTACTTCAAAGACCTCTACCTCTTCCTTACGCCTCTTATATAAAACACTTAAGATAATACAAAAAGAAAGTAAAAAAAAAGTAATGGTTATTAAGTATCCTTGAATCATCCTAAAATCTTAACATAGATTAAATTTTAATTAAATAATGTAGTTTAGTTATTTAACAACACGCAAAAATGGGCGATTATTTCCTTTAAATCTTGCTCTTGGATAAAAATTCCCAACAAGCACGCCATCTTTAGTGGTTATAACGTGACCCGTACTTGCCAACCTTTCACAAGCATCATTAAATTCTTCATCATGATGACAAATGTGAATACTAGGTGAATAAAAATGAACGATATAACCGTGAGACTCTACTATAGAGCTACACTCAACAAGCCCCTTATAAGATGACTTATGAACACTAAATAACTTCAATACTCTTGATATTATATTATTCACAAAATCCCGCACTAATTGACCTAATACGTGCCACTGGTGTTACATCATTAATTTTTTTTAAATACCCAATTACACTAACTGTATTCGGCGATGTGTATCTTTTACCTTGTACACATATTTTTTCTGTTTTCCAAAATTTATCTTGGTTTACACCTTTATATTTAGTAACTGATGAATTTTTTACACCTGAGCATATTGGATGCCAGTAAAAATCCTCTAATTTCCATTTAACTTGAGCACATCGCGCCTTATCTAAATTATGATTAGTAAAAGTAACACGCCACTTATCTTCACTAACTTTTTCTGAAATAACAGTGACATCACCAATATCAGTTCGTTGAATTGGCGTATCTTTCACCGCGCCATGTGCGATTGAAATAAACATAAAAAACATAATTATTTTTTTCATATCTGCCTAATTCCCGTTAATGTTTTATCTTTTGGGCTTCTAGTTAATGAATAAGATAACACCTTGTAATCAGGCCGCCTAAACCCTGGCACTAAGTAAAAACCAATCGGGTTGACATTTATATTCCCAGTCACCTCTAAGCCTTTAGTTGTAACCACACCAACATCAATACTGCCAACAACTCTTTCTGAATCAAACTCAACCAAAACAAGTGCACCTGGAGATGAATCGGCAAGACTCTTTAATTGAGATAACGTCAATGGGCTATATGGCTCATTTGTTGTTGCTGCTATTGCTATTATTTGTGTCATATCTATTTTTCTTCAATTAACATACGAATAATATCATCACGATCCTTGAATTTCTTTAAGACTAATGTTCTAAATACATCTTCCTCACAAGGTGTTAACCCTGCCGGATCATGTGTAATTGCTGTACCTTCATCAAAATCAATATAATCCTTTGCGATTACTTCATCTTCAACCAAATTGGGATCAGTCTGTTCTGTTGCATGTACAGTGGCCCATATTGTATCTTCATGGGCATAACCTGCGCGTTTAACACCTGGAGGACTTATTAATATTTCAGGTGCTTTAATCCTTTTCTTTCCCTCTGCGGTATCTACCGTTATATCACCCAACATTATGAAATTAATGCATGAGTAACGATATATTTTCCCTGTCAAAGTTGTTCCTTTTGAAATAAAAAGAGATCTTGCATAACATTCATGCCCAAAATAATGGCGTGTTTCTAATTCATCGCCTGTATTTAATGAACGCATTGAATTTTCTAATTCTTTCATTTTTTTTCTATGAATATGTTCTTTTTGATTTACAGGTAAACTCATTTTTCTTGAAATTAATCAAACTCTTCATGTAAGCGCCAATAACTAAACCAAGAACACCGCCAACAGCACCAGATAATATAGCAATTAACAACAAACCATCTATGCTCATAATTATTCCTTCAATGACTTTTTATTTTTTATCATGCGTTTTATGTACCATATAAAGATAAATTAATAACCCTATAATGATAACAAGTGGAACCAAAAACAGCACAAAAACATAATTCTCAACACTCATTAAACTAAAATCTTTTGATTAAACCACAACAAAAACTGACTCTTTATATCAAGCCCCGCACGAAATATCAAACAATAAGCGCCCTCAATTGAAACACAATGAAAATCAATATTTGTTATTCCTTTCTCATCCTCATGCGGTAAATTTATTACAGTATGTTCGTTTCGATTTAGGCCATTTAAAGCTTTATCAGGATCTTTAAGCGACAATGCCTTGCATAAGGTATGAGTCACTATCCATAGCCTTTTATTTGCCGTCAAAACCTTTATTGGGCGCTCTGATGAAAAGGTATGATCCCATGCAATAACATCCATAACTACGCTACCAAGCAACATTCATAAGCGGTTTTTTCTGACAAATCTAACGCTTGTTTAAACCGATTTGCTGACTCATGCCATGACTGCCATTTAATAGGTTTTATTGTTCTTTTAGGTTTATCTAGCTCATCAGCACATGAAAAGTCATTAAGTGCTAATGCTATTTTAATTGTGGTTAATAAGTCTTTGTGTGCTTGCAAGTTCATATTTTTTCCTCGTTTTTAAACTTCATATTCTTCTCTAGGTTCAAGATCACTTAAAAACTCATCGTTATCAGGTAAATCGTCAAGCTTATATTCTTGTATTAACTTTACTGGCTCGTAACCATCTATCTTTTCTAAGTAGTCTACGCCAGAAATGAATCGGCCTTCTTTTATAGGTTCCTCATTAACCCCCCCGTAAATCTCAAAAGTTCCTTTATCAAAATCAATTACGTAAGCGTATTCGCAAAATAGGGAATTTCCTGCAAATCCTATACGATTATTAAGTTTTGTTGCCTCACCGTCCCGCACCATTTCAAGCACTTTTGCTCCAATATCTCTATCCAAATGCGTTAAGTTTTCCTTCCAATATTTATCATTTTCACTTCCTAATATAACACTACCACCATCTGTGTAATTCTCAATAATGTCGCTCCACTCATCTTCAGTAATAAAACTTACATTGCCTAAAGTGTCTTTGAATTTATCTAAGTTAGTCTCTCGCAAGAAGTTAAGCACAGTTACTCCTTGACCAGAAGGGTAGCCATCCCATTGCCCATATTGAGCAATTTTGTATTCATTATTAATCATTACCATTGTTAAATTTCTAGTACCCATATTTATGCCCGTTTTCTCTCGTTTAATAGTTATGGTATTCCTAACGGGATTCGAACCCGTGTTTTTAGAGTGAAAGTCTAATGTCCTAACCAACTGGACGATAGGAATCTAATAACTTTAATTATATAGTAATTAATAATAAATGCAAGTTATTTTTTACCCAGACATTGTCTATATATTTGATGAGATATTTGAGCCATCATTACAGGAGGAACGCTCATACCTATAAGATATTCAGGTTTAATATTGGAGCGTGTTGGTCGGTATCGCACCGCCGCTCTCTAATTGGTCATCAGAGATAGCCTTTGTAACACGCTTTAAACCTTTATACATTCCTGCACCCATTTCGTCAATCTTTGAAAAAGGGATTATTGGCACGGTTAATTTTTGCTTATAATTTTTATCTATAAAATATATATATCTAAGTTGATAACCATCAATTGGTTTAGCTCCAATATCAATAAATGGCTTTAAAGATGAAGCGCCGCCTACTTTTAACCCATATTTTTTAGCTATTTCTAAACGTCTTGGTCTTCTTGCATCGGTAAGAACCAATCTTGTTTCCCTTAGTCCATCAGGAAACTCAATAATTTGATTATTCTTAGTTATTTTCGTTAATACAAACCCGCTTGCCCTATAAATTGCACCATCACCACATTGAGCTGCATCTGAAAAACTCAATATCCACTTAATATGTGAATAATGTTTTTTTATTAAACGAAAAGAAACAGCTAACGCTCTACTTTCAGAATTACGTGGCAGCTTTTCACTAAATGCCATCCTATTTAATTCAAACATTTCATTCCACCCCGTACCATCCACCAAAGACAAAACCTTACGTTTATCTAAAGGTGAGCCATAAGACATAACACCTTCACATTTATTATTTAAAAAAACGCCAAAATGTAAAACAGAATTATTAACTACCTTACCGCTGTAATGTAACCTTTTAATAATGCGCCTGGCATCTGTAGCGGCTATGGATTTAATAACGATATCTTTAGCTGTTGGCATGTTTCGCCTCTAACCATTGGTTGCATATTAAAGTAATGGCATTCCCATTACTATTATCATTCATTCCTGTATCAACTAACGGGTTAGTTCTACTAAGAGTTAAAGCATTGACTATAATTTCATGTTGTTCATCGTGTAATGTAAAGGTTATTTGTTGAAATGGCTCTTTATCTCCATCAGCTAAAATAGGTAAATCGACACCATCTACATTATTTAATAAATCCAGCATAGCTTCATCTTCAAACCCAAGTAAATCAGTATCAAACCCAACGTCATCTAAATACTGTATTTCTTGCCTTAATTTATCTAAATCCCAATCACTTCCGTTTATAGCTAATTGATTGTCTGCAATAACATAAGCTCTTTTTTGAACTTCTGTTAATCCTGATAAAGTTACACAGGGAACAGTTTCATATCCTAAACCTTGTGATGCTTCATACCTTGCATGACCTGCTATTATTTCTTTATTTTCATCTACAAGAATTGGATTCGTAAATCCAAACTCTTTAATACTAGATTTTATTGATTCTATTTGCTCTCTTGTATGTGTGCGATTATTATTTTCATCTGGTATCAGTTCACTAGATATTAAGTACTCAATAAATATTTCTTTATTTTCTATCATGTTTTTGTGATTTAATCTCAATTATCGTATTTAATATAAATATTAATCTATTCATTATACTATAGTTATCATTAACTTACATAATATAAAGGCTTAAGAAATGAATATAATACTTTTCTGTATGCTAACCTCAAGCTGCTACATAGACAAACCTTTAATGCCCATAAAAACTGAATTAACAGATAGTCTACCAGTTGAAATAGAAACGCCTATAATTAAAGAAACAATTGAACTAAATGAAGGCAAATAATGAAATCAGATGGATTTTTCCATAACTGGGGTAGAAAATTAACTGGGCTAGTTGGTTTTTTAGTCGTTGTCCCTTCAGTTCTTAACGCAGGTAAAGATATATGGGTTTCTTGGAATGATTTACCAATAGGTGAAAAAGAAAAAATAAATAGTCTTTTATTTAAAGATCATTGGAAAGAAAGCCCAATCCATTCAAAACAGATAATAGTAGAAATCCAAAAAAGAAAAGTTCCTATTACAGTAGATATTTACCGTAATGGAGATATATTCATCGATTACGGACGATCTGCTCAATGGTTCGCTTTTGAAGAAATTGATCTGTCTTTCACACAATTTACCTTACTATCCTCAGCTCATGCTAATGAGCACACGATAGATATAAAAGAAATGTCAGCTGCACCTGTTATTGTTATTAACGAAATAAATGAAAATAAAGATGTTGTCCGATCTAAGGTTTTAAAAGATGGCAGTATAGAAAAATCTACACTTGATCCAAACACAGCTAAAACAATTTCTGTTGAGGTTATACCTGCCCCTGAAAACATCAAAGAACCGATTAACATAGAACCAACCGAAGTAATTAAAATTCCTGATGAAAATAGCAAGCCTGTTGAGATTATTGTTATTGATGAAAAAGATAATTAATCATTCATCTTTCCTTGTTCAAGCTCAATTTCTTTATCTACTTCCTTTTTAGCGTTTTCTAATTCAAAAAACAAAACCTTTAAAGCAGAATCATCAATAAATCTTTTATGCCTATCATCTTCTATTAACCAACCCAATGCCTTTAATCCCTTTTCAATATCTCTTAAAAGTAGTTTTCTAACTACTGGTCTTTCTGCCATATCTAAACCTTATATTATATTTTTTATTTATCACTCCTTCTAACACCATAACAAATTGGTTCTTGCTTACTATTAGGATCATATCTGTACACCTTAAAGCTAACATATTCACTTCCTTTTCTTACTATTTCCTTTTCAATTACACCTTTAAATATTCTATTATCATTAAAACCATATTTTTTTGAAATAACATCCATGAACTGCTTAATGCTATTATCCCAGTCTGATGAGTGACTACTAAAACCAAAATTCAATTCTACAGCCAGCTTTTCTCCTTTCTTTAAAGTCCTAAACTCATTTGAATTAGAAAGTAAAAACATAAGTTCAGTTTCATACCAGCTATATTCTTCTGTTTTAAACCTTCGACCTTTCCAAGCATCATTAACAGAAAGTGGTTTTATTGATATTTTTTGTTCTATCATTCATTATTAAGGAGTATTGACAGTATTAGGCCAATAATAAGCTTGACTAGCCAACTTTTCTTTATCTATATCTATATCTATTTTTTTATTCATATTACTTCCTCTATTATTTATCATCTTATCCAATATGAGGGCATAACATCCTCATATTCTACCTTCATATCTTCTGGATATTCCTCTATCTCCGCAACCTTTTTAACAACCGGCTCAGGTTTCTTTACTTGCTTTGAACTCATAAAAGGATTATTCTCATCCTGCATTAAATCCACGATCATTTTAAAGTTTTTATTTTTCATTTTCGTTCTTATCTTTAGTATTGCTAGTTGCCATAAGGTAAAATGCTATACAAAAATAAACTCCAAGTAAATATTGAACAATAAAAGTATCTGATAAACTCAACGCTAATAATACAAGTCCAAGGTGTAAATCTTCTCCTATGCCTTTTATTGCTGCCGCCAACTGCATAATCGCTTTACCCTGCATCACTCACCCCGTTTAAAGAATCTTTCCAAGTAGTCATAGTTTCAATCTGTCTACGAAGATTATTAATCTTTATAGCGTAATTAGATCGATCTATTTTACTAACAGCTTTTTTATATCTTAACTTTAAATCCAAAATTTGTATTTGCAAGGATATTAAGTCATCAATGGCCATTTCACCCGCGTCTTGCGCATTTAATATAGTCTCGTTCATTGCCTTAACCTTTTTTAATTAAAAGCTCAACTCTGTAAGAGTATTCTGAATAGAACATCATGCCGTTATTGTATGCGTTCCAGAGTTTTTGGTATTCAATTACTATATTCATTTTATGCGCCTCGTTTGGTTAATTTCTAATTATAATTATAGGCTTCTTTGACATAAATGCAAGTTATTTATTTACATCTTTACCCATTAGTGCAAAACTATTCACACTTTAGCTAGCCACTTCCCAATTTTCCTCAAAATTAGCCGCGCTAACACGCAAAGTATCCTCAAATTCTACAATGGCACCGCCCTCTACGTTCTTGTAGCTTCTTTCTATTTTAAATATTTTTTTACTTTGGCCTGTACGAAGGTTTGTATACTTTCTTTGCAGTATGTTTTGAATTGATGCATTCTGATTTCTACCCGATCTCATCGAAGCAATAAATTCTTTAACAAACTTATGCTCTTCTTCTGTTAATTCAAATTCCTTACGTTTTATACCACGTGCTTTTTTATGAGCCCTATCTTGCTTTAATTTTTCGTTATACGTCATTTGTTAAATATCCAAATATTCTTTAAAAACCTGCTGTTTTGCATCTTCTTCGCAAATGTTTTTTAATACCATCATTCGGCGAACTGAATGAATAAATTCATCAATGTTATGGAATATATCACTAACAACATTTTGAATATGCCCTATATAAGATGCTGAATCAAACTTAAATACTGTGCTTTGTTCTTTAGCTAAAATCCAGTGAAGAAACCGTGTTCTAGTTTGAGCCTTAATGTCAGTTTCCATTAAATTGTGTAATTATTGTAATCTTCAAGCTCAAATTCTTCTATCGTATCGCCTTTCTCGTAATCAGAGCTTTCTGATTCAATAATAACCATATCTTCATTAACCCAAACCAATAAATCATCCTCAGTTATTCTTGTATCTAAACGCGGGTTTTCATCATTACTGGCTAATGGATATTTTTGCAATCCCATTTCATTAATCATTGAAGCTAATGCGTGCCTATTGCTTTTATTATTTACCTCAAAATCCATAATAACTTTTGAGTCAGGACAAAACCAAATCGTTCCATCTTTACATATTGCTTTAATTCGAATCTCATTCATGCGCGTCTATCCAAGCCATCAAACATTTTATCTATTTTACTTGTTCTTCGATCAACTGTAAGCTGCTGCTGTTTTTTATCTGTAATGAATCCAGACTTAGCAATTGCGCTACCAGCAAAATAAATAGCTGCTGGTAAAAATATTTTTAGGAGTTGAATAATATCTGATTCGTTCATTTTCTATGCGCTCTTAACTTGAACTGCATCTAATTGATCTAAAAAATAATCAAAGTCATCGTCAGTTAATCTGCCATCTAACTCATCAAAAAGCCACCGATAAACAACACCCTCTTCCTTATTTAAGGTTTTTGAAGACATTATCATCATTTGTTCTTTAATATCAATGTTTGTTAATTTTTTTAGCTGTTTCATTTCTTTTCTCCGTTTATTTAAAGTATGTACTTATTATAAGTCTATTTTAGATAAATGCAAGTTATATTTCGCCTTCTTTCTTAAAACGTGAACTAGATTTTAAATCTTGTAATATTTATTTTTTCTATTAGACTTTATGGGGTATAAATTGATTATTTATTAAAATTATTCTAATTGAGCAGCGTTTAATTTTTTAAATATAAGCATGTAAAAATAGACTTTCCATTTTCTTAAAAAAAAACACCTAATTAATTAATTAATCCTCATTCATATTTAATTCGTCAACCATTCTAACAAAAGTTTTCATACACTCAGTCATATTAAGGATTCTTTGCTCCCGAGACTGTATCATCAATATCAACTGTGTTCGGCTTAAATCCTTTAACTCTTCCTCTAATTCAGACAAAATCATTTGATCTATACTTTTGCTCATAATTAATATCTTTCCTTTTCCCTGTAATAAGTTTTTTTGTTACTCAACTTATTATTTGCTTGGCCTATCGTTAATTGATGCTTACTAAGTAACTCTGAAGCTTTTTGAAATGCCAGGGAAGCCTCACCAATGGAAATAAAAGCATTCTTAAACTTAACACATGCTTTTTCTATATCTTGAATATCTTTGCTCATCGAACTAAAATTTTTATTTCTTTATTCATAATTCAACATTTTTATGCCATCTACTTATTTTTTTAGCCTTTTCAATATCAAGTTTCCTTTTCATGCAACCACATGACCTAGTTCCACCATTTTCCCTCAATTGCACAGCACTGATTTCTTTTTCATTGCCACAGTCACACTTACAATAATAAATAATCCCTTTATAATGATCTCGCCTTAAATACTTTAATACAATCAGTAATCCATGCCTTTCACCTGTCTTGTCCTTAAATTTACGCATTATTATTTAGTTTCTCTAAATAAATCAAAAAAATTCTTGCATTCTATTTTTTCAGCTATGCACCTAGATATAATTATTTGGCAAAGCATAAGAAGATCAACATCTTTATTAATCTCAGTAGCGAAAAAATTAAAAATCTTCATTCGAGCTTCAACAACCAATTTTTCGTCCAACTCAACCGCATAAAACTTAAAAAGGCAATCAGCAAGCGCTTTTTCTTTATTGTCTTTATATTTATCCAACAACTTACTATAAATACGCTCAATAATTACAATTAGCATTTCCCCATTACCGCACGTTGGTTCAAAATAAAGTGTATCTTCTTTTGCAAAATCATCCTGATCAAGCATGTTTAACATATTATTTGTCACCCAATGCGGAGTAAATACTTGCGCTTGGCTTAAATTATTCTTCATCACCCAAAAACCAAATCCGTAGGATCAGTCATTTGAACTGACCTGCTGCTCACATAGAGTACACTTACGCCAGTATCATTAAATGAAATAATAACTCCTTGCTCGCAGTCAGGATGCGATAAGTCACCTTTTGCATGATGCGGTACGTAAGTAACCAGATCCAAATAATTTTCCTCTTTACTTAATTCCTTACCTTCTATTTTCATCTATTTGCCTTTATATGTTTATTTAACAATGCAAGTTATGTTATGATAACATATTACTTATACTTTTTACAGGATTTATTTAGTTGAATAACACAAAAAGCGACAAATTTTTAAAAGAATTTAACGATAAATATATAACCAGTGCAGAACTGGAAACTTTAATTTTTGATAATGATCATTTTAGACAAGACAATAGAATGACTTTAGCTAGAAATAAATTGCACTACTTACTTAGAAAGAAAAATAGAATAGTACCTAATCGGATTAAAATTGGCAGCGCCTATTATCTCTGGGATCGTGATGATGCATTGTTGTATATTAATAACCCTGAAAAAGAAAAAATATATAAAGGCGATGTTTTTTTAAAGGATTTTAATGAAAAATACATCCTTGTTCCTGAAATATGCAAGAAATTAAAAACAACACGCACCAATGTTTTTCTTAAGCGTGAAGGTGGTGAATTACCCAATGGCTTTCAAATTCCTGTTACTAAATATTGGGTTTGGGTACGTGAAGACATTACACCACATTTAAAAACATGGAAGAAATCATTAAATAGAAAACGAAATATTTAACTTCCCGCCTGGATTTATGGGTGAGATTTCTAAAATCATCTATAAAAGCTCCACAAGACCTGTAAAAGAAATTTCAACCATCGCCGCTTTAGGATTTTTTGCAGGTCTTTGCGGTAAAGCGTATCAATACAATGGCTCATGCCTTAACCTGTATCTAACCCTAATAGCTAAATCAGTCACATTCTTTTTTCCCAACCGATGTTTTTAAAAACTTCTTGAAATTTTGATTTATTTTTTTCGCAATTTGATTAATTGACTTTTCCTGACTAACTTTTGGGTCACTCGAATCAGGACTTGCTCCTTCTGGATTATTAACATTGGTTATTCCATAATGATTCGCGCCATTTATTTTAACAAAACGCTTAAAACCATCCAATAATTCATAAGTTGATCTGCCTTCACCTGGTGTCGATACGCCATCCTTACTTCCCTGAATAAAAACAACAGGATCAGTTATATCGACATCGTACTGCATTCCTCCTTGATTAGAAAAACTAACACAGTGTTCACTTGACGCATCCCCGCCAATAAAACATGTGTTTGTTCCATAAAATGCACCTATTTTTAATGCTTCTGGCCTGTCGTAAAAGCCAAAACAGAACGGAGGTATACAACTACCCTCTAATGCAAACAATCCAGCTGCACCGCCCGATGAATGCCCAATAACACCCATGTTTTCCGTATCTATTTTACCTGATAACGGAGAATCATTATTATTATCTTCAATTACCATTTGTGCTAATACGTCATTAATAACAAATTGATCAGTAAATAATTTACCAAACTGGAAATGATTGGGTATTACCACAATATAACCATAAATCGCCAATCTTTCCCCGAGCTGACTATAATACTGTTTGTCAACTAATGCGCCCTGTAATACAGCAATAACGGGATATTTTCTATCATCACTGACAGGATAAAACACATCCGATTTGTCACCACGTTGCGCAAGTGTAATTACTTCCGCTTCCACAGGCAATTGTTTCGATGCTAAAACTGGGTTTATTAAAATTAATACTGTAAATATTGAATAAAAATATTTTCTCATTTTTTAATCCTTCTTACTAACAACGTGACAATTCCACTAAGAAACATAATACTTGATGGCGGCAATGGAATCGCTGAAACTAATATCGGCTTTACTTCAACAAAAAACCCATTAGAATCCACTTGAACAAAATCAGAGCTAAGCATTGCGTCTATTTGATCATTATTAAATAAAGTATTGCCAAAATCCAATAGCCTCATAATATTATTTGGTTCATCTATATGATCTAATGACAAAATGTGACCTAATTCATGCGTATTTAATTCAGCCTGAAACTGCCCGATATTAGTAACGGCTATTGAATTATTAACTGAACAACCCGTAAACCCTGCAAACTCACCACTACAAGCGTTTATTTCATCAACAAAAAATAAATTGACAATTGAATCACTTTGAAAAGGTTCAAATAAAGAAAATAACTCTACCTCATCATCTATAACCTGGTAATCTTTGTTTTTAACCTCCGCATTATCTAAAAACCTAACATCAATAAGCGTTTGAGCCATTAATTCATTAACACCTTCTTCTGCGGTATCAATTGCTGATGCCGAAACATTTGCGCTGCTTATAAAAAATAACAATAATAATTTTTTCATATAAATCCCTCGTTTAATTAAACTATCTATTTTCAAATTTTTTAACTCACTCATTACCTTCAGTTAATCCAATCAAACCTTCTGTGAAATAAAAGCTAATAGTCCGCTCCCATCCCTCAATAAATAACCGTTGCTTTTCTTGTTTATTGAATCTAGTTCCAGAATCATATTCCCGATGGCAATTAAGGCAAGCCATGACGTGCATGTAGTCGTGAGACTTTATTCCTGTGCCCTTACCATGCCTTAACTCATTGCTATGAGCGGGTTCTAATCCTAACATTGAATAACCTATACAGCTACCAGGTATTTGAAACATGCATTCATTATGATAATGAGCTAAATCTAGTAATTCTCTATTTCTATAATTTGCCATTTATTCTATGCACTGAATCATAGAAACGATATCTGAACGACCATGCATTTCAACAAAAGAAATCATATTTAATTTACATTTTTTAAATATTTCTTTATATGGCATATTTAACTTCATGCCTTCCAATAATGTGTTTTTTATTATTTCATCGCAAACAGATAAAACCATCAATTGCCTTTCATCACACATTTCTCTTATATTTTTAAAAGAACCATCTATATTAAATAATACGGCGTTTTGCATTTTGGTTAAACTAACATAGTACCAATTATAAGATTTACTGCCTTGCTTTTTCGCATATTCAATATATTTTTTTATAACATCAGTTTCATCTTTTCTTGTTATTTTTCCCGTTTGCCTAGCTTCTAACCACTTTTGGTCGCCTTTACGAACTACAAGCTCAGCTAATAACTTTCTAACTCTTGAGTAATCCGATACTATTGCATCCTTAGCTGCTACTGATACATCTGAGTTACGCATTAATGTAGCAAGAAAAATAAATTGATCTTGATTTAACCAATATTCTTGACTTTTTCTTCCTATACTTGGTGTCAAAAACTCGCCGTCATTTAAAATGCCATCGAGTTTTGAAATAAACCTATCAATATACTTTGATATTAATTTACAAACAGCTCTATGCTCAACACAAAATAACTTTGCTACTGTTTTGCTAGATACGAGAACCTTATCTTTTTTTATTTCTACTATTGAGTTCACACTAAATAACCTACTTAAATACGAACCTATATTACTTTAATTTGCCTATTTGCGCAAGTTATTATTTCTATTTTGGTAATTCAGCATTCCTTGCCTCTTCAATCATTGCATCCTTACTCGGCCACGCTATACTTATACCTGTTATTTCACTCATTCGCGCATCAAATACACGGTAAACCTCTTGAATTTGAACGGTATCAAGATCAGCCGTTGACTTACAATCGTACATTGCTTTTGCTATTATTCTGAATATATGTTTTACGCTTTCCATTGTCCAGGGTATATTGAATCCTTCCTTAAATTGCTCTATTACCATGCGTTGATCATAGCCTGCATCATTCATCCCGTCAGACAGTAATGTACAATATTTATGCAAACTAGCATTTTGAGTCACTGTTCTTTGTGGGTGTTTTTTTTCTTCAAACATTAATAAATCTTAATCAGATTAAAGTACTCATAACTACCTACGCGCCATTAACTTAGCCAATTCTTTATCAACATCCAACCAAGATATTTTAAGCAAGCTATTTTCGCTATTTAAAAACAAACAAATATCTATAGCTGCTTGTTTTTCATTACCACGGTTATTTTTAATTTTATTTTCTATTACTTCTCGAAAAGTCATAGTTCTTTTTCAATAATTATCTGAGTTAATATCTCATCATCATCAAACCAACCATTACCAGATAAACACATTTCTTCTTCAAGCATTAAACAAATATTTTTGGCAACATCTTCTGGTTTATCTTTTACCAATATTTCTTCTATTTTTTCTCTTAAGGTCATTTCAACCCTTATCTTTTAATTTATTCAAAAAAACAACATCACAAATCCCACAGAAAACAGTTTGTTGTTTATTTAATTCAACATCACTACTATCGAAATCAAAACCCATTAATCGAACGATCCAGCGGCTTAACGCTCCTATTCCATCATAGGTTCTTACTATGTTTTTATATTTTTTTACCTCTTCAGTTAATTGATTTTTCTCAGCCTCTAAAAAAGTAATAATACTCATTGCTTCCTCATCATTCAAAGCGCCTACAATAACTGTTCGACCTGAATCATCCAAGGAAAAGTCGGTCAAATCCTTATTAAAAAACCTGACCGATTCCATTACACCGCCTTGCTGCGCTTTAAACCTAACAAACCAACAAGGCCTGACCCCATTAACCACACTGCTCCAGGTATCGGCGTTTGAGCTACAGTAGCTGATGTTACCGAACCTAACACATCTAAATAACCATCTTCATTATGAAAAGCTAACGAAAAATAAGCATTATCAGGCAAAAATTTATACGGCATTTCATCTATATCAAATACGTCATTTGGATTGTCCCAAGAAAATGCCATTCGTTCCAATTTGTTACCATTAACATCTAACGCCTGGATTGATTCGCCTATTGAATTAGCTTCAAAATACGGGTAATCCTCAACATCATAAATAATATTCCCATTATTTGCAGAGGCTACATAATTAGAACTATCAAAATCCATTCTGGTTACCGAATCCTCAAGCACCAGAACAGGAAATTCACTTGATGGTTTTGTATTTTCATCAAATGAATAACTTCCATAAAATTTATCACCGACCTTGAATGCATCAGACAATTTACTGTCCACATCACCAAACATACCTTCAAATTCAAAAGTCACTACTGCTTGTGAGCTAGTGGCAACCATCAATAATACTAAACTTATAATATATTTTTTCATCTCGTTTTATCCTCGTTTTGTTTTACTACTGTAATATTTTATCACATTTTTTGTTTTTTCTGCATTAACACCACAACAAAAATTATTAAAGTTGCTAAGGCATCAATCCAACCAGAAAACAATGCGTGTTCTACTGAACTATAAAAACCAATATTTAACATCATTGCCAACAAATAAATTACAAAAGCTATTATTACAACTATGGGTTTTATATAAAAGACCAAACCAATATATACTAAAACAGGAAGGATAATAAATAAGCTCACCCCAGTTTTATATAACAATGCTAACGTTATGAATGCCATGCCTATAACATTTATTTAAAATTGTGCTAAAATTTAATTGACCATTCTTCCTCAGTCTCGTTTAGTCATGGTCACTATGCCCCCAGTATTCTTTGCCTGATACTGGGGGTATTTTATTAAACTAGAAAGGAATGTCATCATCAGGCAAATCTGGACTGCCTGAACTATATTGTGGATTAGATGTTTGTTGGTCATCACGACGACCTAACATTTGCATTTCATTCCCTATAATTTCAGTACTATATTTATCATTGCCGCCTGGGTCTGTATATTTCGTTGTCTTTATACGACCTTCGATATATAACTGCCTTCCTTTTTTAACATACTCGCCAGCTATTTCTGCAAGCTTATTAAAAAATACGATACGATGGTATTCTGTCTCAGTTTGCTTTACATTGTTACTGTCTTTCCATCGTCTTGATGTTGCTAACCTTAGATTAGTAACTGCATTACCATTCGGCATTTGTTTTGTTTCTGGATCAGCAACCGCATTGCCAATTAAAAATATTTTATTTAACATATTTCTTCCTCGTTTATTTCAATTTTTCTATTATGTCATTAGACAACCCTTTCACTATCTTTGCCCTCCTTAATAAGATTTCTATTTGTTCCTCTATCGGCTCAACTTTCACATAAACTAATTTCATTTTATCGATAAATGAATCGTTATGGCTAAACCAATGCCATGTGTTTACACCAGTTACAGCAAGTCCAGCCATGCACTGCCAATAGTAAACAGGATGATACTTTAATAAATCTTCCTGTGTTTTAATATTATTTACATTATAGAAATGTACTTTTTGTGTGGGACTTTTAACTTCCAAACCACACTCAAGTAAAAATGATTCATTATATTTTACTCCGTCTGGTGTTAAACCAATATCATCTAACTTATAAAAATCTTGATCATCGCCTGTGTTATCAAATTCGAACCCCAAATACCTTTCAGCAGCCGCGACAGAAGCCATTTCATTAATTTCCCCGTTAACCATAGCTTCATTTTTGTAACCTTCCTCGACAGTTTCAACAAAATGATTCATGGCTATCTCCATTGCATAACCATACATTCCATCTGATAGTGTTTTATCTTGTGATTTAATTAATTTTAATATGCGCTCCTTTTTTTCCATATTAATATCAACATGCGGCTTAATGTCTTTTATCGCCGTTGTTCCGCCCAATATAAGTTTATGAGCTATCTCCCAACCATCAAATGGCTCAAATACATACTTATTGCACTCCAATTCATCGCGCCAGCCAGCCATAACTCTATGTGCATTCGACCCCGTTACTAAACCATTCCGTTCATGACTTAGCATTTTTTATTCCTTTTATTTTTTTTATTTGCAATTCATTAAGAATCGTTTTTTTCTTTAAATTTTCCAGTAATTGCGGTATTGTGAATTTATTTTGATTAACTGAATCTTCCCATTGACTAAATAGCTCATTAAATCGATCGTCAGTCATTTCATCCCTACTATCTTCCGAAACATCTTTAACCGATCCCCAATCATGCGATTGATCATAATCTTCAATAACCGTTGCTACAGTATTATCAAAAACAGGAATATAACGTATCGCTTCCATGATAGCTGATTTAGCAACCATCGCTAACTTATGCGCATCCCATGTTTGAGATGACTTAGAAAACGCCTTATGTGTAGCCAAGATGTCTTTTAAATGATAAAAACTAGTTTCTGTTTCACCTGACGCTAACGTTAAAATAACAAACACACCCGTATATTCACCGCGCTCACTTGGACTTGTCTTCCACGACCTAACAACAGGAACATCCGAAAGTGCGCCGGTATATTCAACATCATAATTTTGGTAAGTATGTAGTACAGTAATGTGTTTTAATGCTTTTGATCTAATAAGCACGTGAATTAGTGCGTGATATGATATGGTTATATCTGGAACAGTTAGCCATTGCGCTTGCTGTCTAGTGCCTATGTTTACACCGCGTGTTTTTACATAAACAAGCTTTCTTCCCTTTGCCGTATCTAAGCCAAGTTCACAAACGAATTTTATTTGGCTTCTTAGTTCAGCTAAAACACGCTGGTCTGTCGATGTTATAACAAGCTTGAATTTATCATCCGTCGATGCATAATTAAATATATTTTGAACCTGAACGGTAGGATCGATCTTATAACCTTTGTTAGTTATAATTTCACTTGCTAATTCGACGCATTTATCAAAGTTATCCTTTACTACATCTGTCTTTTTTTCAACTTCATTCATTTATTTTCCTCGTTAATTTTCATCTAGTCTAACAAAACATAGATATAAATGCAAGTTATTTTTTATAACCAATAGCCAGTAATACCCAATAAATACATGCAATAAATAACAAGCAAAGTACCTAAAATCATCCCCGTTGACACTAATATCAATATTCTAAAAAAACATTTAAATGATCTTGAATCGTTCACGTTTTTTTACCTCATAACCTCGTTTATTTAAAAATTTTATGGCTGTTTCAACCGTGTAATCTGGCGATGCTTTATATATCTCCTTTTCTGGCTCGCCTAGCCATGCTGCTATTTCATTATAAGTGGCCGGACCTATCCTAGCGTCTTTCATAAGCTGCTTAGTCTTGAATGACAAATAGACTGCCTTTCGTGATTGATACCCATTCCTTTCTAACAAATTTGCCGTTATTCTCTTTAGTCCAGCACTCCAACCACATTCTTGCTTTATTTGTTTCCCATGTTTAGCTATAAGCTGCCTTACTCTATCAGGACTTACACCTATTATTTTTGCTATTTTACTGTTAGATAACCCCTCGCTTTTTAAAGAATTTACATGATCCCAACGATCGGCTTCAGTTTCAAAATTCATAGTTTAAAAACATCTTGTAAAGCTGCAATCGATTCAATAGCCTCATCTTTTTATTCATCCAACTTAAAATCACTACCCATGCTGGTACTTGCCTTAAAAACAAACCCAGGCTTACTGGTTGCCATATCAACCTCAATTTTGTTTCCTGTGGCACTCCAGTAATTACGTAAATCTCCAAGAGTAATACCAAGCTTTTTACTTGCTTTTTTCTGTGATGTTTCTGCAATAATTGTTCTTAGTTGTTTTCCATTAACAAATGTTAATCCACCATAAACTTTTAACTTAGCCATTTTTATCACCATAACTATTTATTTAACTATTACGCACTATTGTATTTTTTTAAATTCATATTTTTCTAATCTTTCTGATGTTGCTTCTTCTAAACATACCTGCTCATCCCATCCCTCACTACCGATAGATAACCCAGAAAACAAACTATAACTAATAGAACTGCCTTCTAATTCTATAGTTTGTGTGTTTATCTTGCTAACTATTTTAACCTCAGAATTTATAATTCCTGGCCCCCATCGGACTATAACCTTGCTCCATAGTCTTAAATTACGGAGCCACTGGTTTTTATGCATCATCTGGTAAACAAGCCTTTATCGCGTCAAGCTGAACTGGGTTTATTAACGGCTCAATATCCAGGTTCCCATACATGATTGTATTAATTTGTATACCAGAGTTGTCTTTTATTAAGTAATCAACATCAACAAAGATTTCATCTTCGTTTCCAAGGATTGTTATTAACAAGGGGATATCTGCTTTCATTGGCTGCTCTCATTTAAATCTATCATTTCCAATCAACAATTCTGCGCTCTAATTCTTTCCTATTAAAAATATAAATATTTTTTTATTCATCGTCTACAATTGGCGCATTTTCCCACTCACCATTCCTTAAACACTCTGCATGACCAAATCCAGCGACACTCCAACCATTCTTAACTCTGCCTATTTTTCTTGACTGCTGCTTGTAATGTACTGCTATACTTTTACCACAACGCTCACATTTTCCATAATAATCCATCCCTTTAAATGTGTTTTTTATCCTGTACTCACGATCATTTATAATGTATTGATAAGTTTTCATTTGCTCTTTGCCTCGCCAATCAAAAATGCTTGCATTGTATCCACATTACATCCTCGTTTAATTTAACGTCAATATTAATATAGTAACAAGATAAATGCAAGTTATTTTTTTATTAGATCAAATAATTAAGTAGCTATTTGTCATTCCTCAACTAAACTTAGGTTGTTGCAATGCAACTTCCTTGTTTTACTTCTCCTAGAGTTAGCCCAACCTTTGCGCTGGGCATTTTTTTTGCTATCTTAATTAATTCCAGCTATAATTGTTAATGCATTATCTTCTTTGATTGTGGGTTTCAGAAGACAGGAAGAGCCGTATATTCAGGTGTACGGCTTTTTTTGTGCCTTTATTTGTATCTTATGAAATATTGAGCACACACAAGGCAACTGTATATTTATTGTAATCAGACGAGACGTTAGACAACAAAAGACTATTTATTAAAATATTTTTGATTTATCTATCAATTTAAAATATCATACACACGTTATTTTTTTGTGTTGTTCATTGTTAAGCTGCTTCTCCGGCAGCTTTTTTTTGCGTAGCCCAAAATTAAATATTTGTAAATATTTTTTATCGTTTTTGCGTCCGCAAATTTCATCCCTCCTTGTTGTAATTATTTTTCATCAATGATATTTTTTGCACTCATAAAATAGATTTTTCAATATAAAAACTGATTGCATTTATTATGTGATTGCTGTACTATAGGAGTCAATTAAATGACTATTACGTTGTTTAAAAAAGTTTGATATGAAGCGGACTAGAACACGCTTAGTAAAGAACAAAAAAGCCGATTATTCGGTGATCGAGGGGGTTACGCCCCGTTCTAGCTCGATCACCCGATTTTCGGCTTTTTTTTTGCTTTAAATTTTGCAAAAGCAAAACTAAGAACTTCTTATTGACTCAATAGATTAATACAGATAAGATATAGATTCATACACAGAAAAGAGAGACTGTAATAATGCAACCAACAAGACAAGATGCTATTGAAGCAAGAGAAAAATGGTACTTAACTGGGAAACCATGTATACACGGCCACACATCAAAAAGAAACACGTTAGATGGTAGTTGTTATGAGTGCAGGATGGATTACCAAAGAAGCGAAAGAAAGCGCCTTAGAGAACTACTAAAAGACGCTTAATTTACCATTAAGTTTTTAATAACAAAAAAAGGCGGTAAATAAAAATGTCAAACGGATGGATTTCTTTACATAGAGATATTCAAGATCATTGGTTATTTAATTTTAAAGAACCTGAAAAAGCATTAGCTTGGATTGATCTAATAATGATGGCAAATCACACCGAGAAAAAATTTGTTATTCGCGGCAAAACATTGATTTGCTCTAGAGGTCAAATTGCAATATCTCAATTGAAATTACAAAAAAGATGGCGATTTTCTCAGAACAAATTGAAGCGTTTTTTACTCCTTTTAAAGAAAGAATCCATGATTAATTTTCACGCAGACAGCTCACTAACAGTGATAACTATATGCAATTACGAGCGTCACCAGAGTGATACGTTAGGAAAAGTGAAACAAAAAACACCAAAAAACGGACGTGCCCACGGACGACCCCACGGACGTGCCGACGGACGTGCCGACGAACGTACTGGAGAGCTTGGTATACCTGTCTTTGACGAATATGGCGAACGTGCCGACGAACGTACCGATGATTCAGAAACGGACGTACCCACGGACGACCCCACGGACGTACCGCGGACGACATACAATAAGAGTACCTTAGGTACTCTAAATAAAGGAATAAAAAAACAAGTTAATAAAAAACATATATGTCAAAAAAAAATATCTATTGAAGAAGAAATTTTTAACTTTTGGAAAATCACCCTAAAACATCCTAAAGCTAAATTTCTTGATAGTAGGAAAAAATTAATTGCCAAAGCTTTAAAAAACTATGAACCAGATGATCTTAAACTAGCCATTACAGGCTGCTCTAAAACACCGTGGAATATTGGAAAAAATCCAGAAGGTACAAGGCATGTTGGTTTAGATTTAATATTTAGAAATGAAAATAACATCGAAAGATTTATGAGTAACGCAGCATTATTTAAACAAGAAACCTCAGAAGAAAGCGCAAACAGAATGGCAAATGAAGTTTTAGAAATGAGAAGAGCAAGAGAAAACTACAAACCACAACCACAAGAAAAAACAGTAGAAGGCATACGACTATGAATACAGAAGACTTAAATCAATTAGCAATAACGATGAAAAACACAGCAAAACTTTATCCGACTGAAGTTGACTCACCCCTAGTCGATATTTATTTTGACCTACTCATCGAATATCCAATCGACGAAGTAACCCGAGCATTCAAGCATCACATCAAGCATGGTGCAAAAAAAGACTTCTTCCCAAAGCCTGGAAACATAATTGACATTATCGAAGGCAAAGAAGTTGATATTAAACCTGATGACCTTGTTGCATTGGCCTTAGCTAAAAAAACGCCGCTTGGTGTTTTAGCTGCGGCATGGATTGGATCATTTGACCTAGGAAATGGGAATACAATCTATCTTCGCGGAAGAGCAAAAGAATTTCTTACTGAGCTAGATATGATAATCCATCGTTCAAATCACGGAACGTTTACACCTTGGGAATTAAATCTTCTTAAGAAATATAACATTGACCCATTTGCCCCACTTGCACCAGGATTTCCAAAACCTGAACCAAAGCCGAATTTAAAATTAATCTCTAAAAATAATAATGGCAAAAATAATGACGACTTTGATAACGATATTCCCATCTAGCGTTTAATTGTCGATAATCCCAACACACAACACTAATCCAGGAATAATACAATGCACACACACAAAGAATTTAAAAATACAATACATTCCATCATGCGCTCAATGCTTAATGACTTTGAGCCTGAATATCATAGGCTTTATCCAACAGAAACAGCGGTTACAGAATTTAGAGACAAATTGCTCTCAGCGCTAAACGGCTTTAATTTACAAACCATCATCGACGGCTATGATGCCGCAATAGAATTTAACCTCGACAAAATGCCATCAATCCCAGATATTGCCCGTGGCTGCGTTCTTGTCTATGACGAATCAACAGAACAAGCTAAAGAACCGCCCAAAAATGACGCTGACGGGCCAAATCCAGAAAACTCTACTGACGGGTACACTTCAATCACTGACGCGCTTAAAAACCACCCACTTAAATTAATTCAAGAAGCATTTAAGCAAACTTCTGGGCCAGAAAATGAAACTGAAGAAGAACAGCTTGAACGAAAAACAAAAATCATTCAAGAAAACGAAGACTTAATCACCGACCATAAGGCAAAAGGCTATATTCAAAAACCTATTTTTAATGGGCAGCACAATTGTAATTTTGGTGGCTGCACTGAGCCTGGAACGAGAAGTTCTGGAACTGTTGGTGGCGGTATGTTTTATTGTTCCAAGCATATTATTATGTATGCATAAATAACTTGCATTTTTATTTTGATTGCTGTAACATGTGCTTATGAAAATCAATTGAATATAAGCTATGAAAGTATTTGAAGTAATAATCGAACGCTGCGATGAAGACAGCACAGAAGTAATCAACTCGACTCAATATGTAACCTCAGAAGAAGACACAATTAAATCAGTAACCGATTATTTTACAGTGTACTGTCTTGACCTTGATCAAGAATTAAAATCTGTTAAAGAGATTTTGGTAATAACTCAACATATTCCTGAAATTGTATAAACAACAAATCCGAAGTAGAAATAAACAATGTAATATAAGTTTATGAAATTAAGTGAATCAGTGGCTAAATAAATTTATGGATATAGTTATTACGCCTGCAAACTGTAATATTTTCAAAGAACTCATGTTACCAGAACCAAATAACTTAAAATTACGCGCAGAATTGATGATAGCAGTACGCAAGTACGTTAAAGAAAGCGGCTTAACGCAAGCAGAAGCGGCCAAAGTATTAAAGACCACTCAGCCCCGCTTAAACGATATTATCAAGGGTCGGATTGAAAAATGTACCTTGGATCGTTTGGTCAATATGTTAGCCGAAGTCGGTCAACATGTTGAAATGGAGATTGTTACAGATTTAACGCCTATACGAGCCACAACAAATAACTTATACGATTTAGATTAATATGGACATCGGTGCCTATTGAAGCAGGATTAAGTAAAAAACACTATCATGCTTTTGTAAGTAAATATCAGCCTTGTATGTTGATGAAAATAGAAGCTAATATAAAGTAATTATGATACATAAATTAAACATATTACCTTGCCCTTTTTGTGGATCGAAAGCTGAATTTGAATATAATGACTGGAATCCAGAAACCAAAGAAGGTGATGATGGCATGGGTTATCTTAAATGTTTAAATATTAACTGTGGGGCTTGTGTTTTTGATGATTATGACAGTGCAATAAAAAAATGGAATAGCCGAATAGAATGAAACTTTTTTTATTAGATAATAAATGAACGAATTAACCGAACAAGATAAACCAGAAAAACCCAGTGTGTTAAGTAAATCCGATGTTGAACGCTGTGTTATATTAAATAAATCTTTAGAATGTTTACGTGAAATGAAAGATGTTCAATGTAATGACGGAAACTGGAACTACGATCCATATATGCATGGCATGGCTAACGGGATGATCTTTGCTCTTTCTCTTTTTGAAAATAAGCGACCTGAATACTTAGAAGCGCCTGAAATTTGGCTTAAAGACCGTCCTGATACAGATGTAAAAATTAAAGCAAAAGATGATGGTGGTTAAAAGAAATAAAAAACAAATGAATCTCTCAACACTAACCAAAAACCTACAAACCAACGTAGAAAATAAAGCCACTGACAGACAAAAAGCAGCAAAGGCACGCTGGGCCAAGGTAAAACAAAGTCACCCAACAGAAACGAAATTTCTTGAGTTAGTTAATGAAATTATAGGTAAACCTGCTGGTATTCAAATTACGGCTAATAATGCTATTATTTATCGTGCAGGCAAATTCTCACCCGCACGTAATTTTGATGTTATATTGAATAATAATTACGACTGGATGGATAAGCCTCGGAAACCAAAAATTTACGCCAAGAAAGCGCATTATGAACACGATGACTGAACATCTTGCGTAACCTTATTCAACCAACAATTACCATCTATTTCAGAAAACAATTCAATTAGCTCTAATTCCACTTGATTCGGTTCGTCTGAATCAATTTGATCTTCTTTTTCCATAACAGCAAACTCTATTAAACATGGTCTAAATATAGCTGTTTGTTTTGGTTTAAACTGTGATTGATTTTATATTTGAGTTAAATAACTTAATGTAGATTGTCCGCGTATCTCTGCAAACATAATGACTCTTTCCTTAGCTAATTCATAAATTTTTTTATAATGCATTTCTTGGTTCATGCCATCATTTAATGCTTTAGCTACAATCCTATCCGCTTGCTGTATTGTGAGAAGATCGACAACACCTAAAACATCCCTTAGGTTTTTGTATTTTTGCTCAACTAAAAATAGCGCTTTGTTTTCCATTTTAGATATATTCATATAATATCGTTTAGCATTTTTACTT
>Ga0209633_10000191_pt1 | contig 74367 bp, 105 predicted proteins | sample Cruoilmetagenom1_FD_187290 | JGI IMG/M metagenome (GOLD analysis project Ga0209633, IMG submission 187290) | Oil polluted marine microbial communities from Coal Oil Point, Santa Barbara, California, USA - Sample 1 (SPAdes) (version 2) | ecosystem: Environmental > Aquatic > Marine > Oil seeps ... | reverse complement strand
CACGTTTGCTGATTCTCCTCCTTATATGGGCAGATATATGGGCAGATATATGGGCAGATATATGGGCAGATATATGGGCAGATATATGGGCAGATATATGGGCAGATATATGGGCAGATATATGGGCAGATATATGGCCCAATATTTAATGCCTGGTAGAAGGTCAGGTAAAATAGCAAAAATAGCAAAACAACAGGCAAGAAATGAATTTAAATTTCAAGTAATGCAGCATGAGTTGAATTCTCTTAAATATTTCACAAATCTTTGTATGATAAAAAACCCAGAGGTAAGGACTTATGCCTGTTCATAGAAATCAAATAATGAATATTTCTTCAAGGGTATTCCGTAATACTCCACCCGGGTATCAGATCCCCCACAAAATACCAGGGCTTCAACCTGATAAAAACCCAGATCAAAAAAAGGTGGAAACTCCTTCTTTTCAATTAATTCAACCAACCAAAAAATGGACGCCTTTACGTGATCATGATACACAGATAGCTGCCTGGCGGTCAACCAAAAGATTTAATATAATTCCTGCTGGTAGGAGATCAGGAAAAACTGAATTGATTGGTAAAAGAAAACAGGTATTAAGATTCATGCTTTGTCATGATAGGAGATATCCTCAGTTTTTTAGTCCTTATGATGATCCCAAGTATTTCATTGGAGCCCCTACCCGAGATCAAGTAAAGCGTATTTACTGGTCTGATATAAAGGCATTAGTCCCGGTTAGCTTTATGTCGAAGGCTCCAAATGAATCAAATTTGGTTATTTATGGAAAAAATGGGGCAGAACTTCATTTGTTGGGCCTGGATAAACCAGAAAGAATTGAAGGAAGTCCATGGGATCATGGGGTGGTTGATGAAATTGGTAATGTAAAGAAAAATGCATGGCAAGCCAATATTAGACCGGCATTATCTGATAGAAAAGGGGGATGCGATTTTATTGGAGTGCCAGAGGGGCGTAATCATTATTATGATATGTGGAACAAGGCCAAGGCTGATAAAACAGGAGATTGGGGCCATTTCCATTGGATATCTGCCGATATACTTGACCCGACAGAAATTATAGCGGCCAAGGCTGATCTTGACGAACTCGTTTATATGCAAGAATATGAAGCATCTTTTATTAATTTTAGTGGGCAGGCTTATTATAATTTTAATGAAATTCATAATGTTGGTAATTACCGTCAATTCTACAATCCAAGAAAACCAATCAGTTTTCACTTTGATTTTAATGTGGCCCCAGGAGTAGCGGTTATTTGTCAGGAGATGGGGGCAGACGTATTCCAGATTACCCCGGGTAAAACAATCACTGTTGCCATAGGGGAAGTTCATATACCAAGAAATTCAACCACTCCAAGAGTGTGTCATAAACTGATTCAAGATTGGGGTCAACACAAAAGTAATATTATTTGTTATGGAGATGCTACCGGTGGTGCTAAGGGATCAGCCAAAGTACGTGGTTCAGATTGGGATTTAATCAAACAAGAGTTAATCCCTTATCTTGGTGATAGGCTTTATTTTAAGGTACCTAAAGCAAATCCGTTTGAAAGGCAAAGGGTCAATGCTGTTAATTCAAGGTTAAAATCTGCGTCAGGTGATATCAGATTGTTAATTGATGGAAAGTTTTGCCCAATGTTAATAAAGGATTTAGAAGGGGTTACTGTAATTGAAGGGGGAGCAGGGGAGATAGACAAGAAATCAGATCTTTCTTTAACCCATATATCTGATGCCCTTGGTTATTATATTCACAAAGAGTTCCCGGTTTTTCAGTATTGGGGAATGGATGATATTAATGCAGCTATGAAACAGGTAGCATACTAAATAGGAAGAATGATGGAAAATGATCAAAAACTAAAAATTGTAGAATTGCAATCACCATATATAGATACCAAAGCAGAAAAAGTTTTACAGGCAGCTTTAGGTAAATTAGAAAGAGTGGTTATTGCTGGAGTTGATAAGGATGGAAATGAGTATTTTGCATCATCAATGGCAGATGGGGGTGATACTATCTGGTATCTTGAAAGGTGCAAGTTACTGCTATTGACTGCTTCTGCTCCTGATGAAAATGAATAAGAAAGGAATTAAAATGAGAAGAGCATTTGTGCATAATAAAGCAGTAGAGGTTTTTCAAAAAATAATGGGAAAAGTGGATACTTTAAAGGTATCCAAAAGATCAATTGAATCAAGTTTTAAAAAAGATATCCGGTTTTTGGCAAAACGAATCTTTAGTGACGGGGCTATGAAATACATTATTTTCATTGTTCATAAAGATGATGTAACCTATTGCCTGGCGTCTTGGGAGATTACTGCCCAATTTGATGGATTAAATGAAGAGTTGTTTTATTTTATTAAATCCAAAATGCTTATTGATAATAATACTGAATGGCATATTTCTCCATTTGTGATGTATCCAGCAATCAAATGTAGTTATAGCGAGGATTTTGCAAAAGATCTTTCGTTTTTAAAGAAAAAGAAGTTACCAGTAAATTATGTGATGGATGGTTATCTTGACAAGATGCCTGATGAATTTACCAAAAAAGAATAATACAATGTTGTCCACAGGGGCAGCTTCTTTGGGAGGGGATAGTTATCTGCCTTCTATCCTTTCCTAAAGATTACTAAAATAAAATATCAAATGAATTAAAGGAAAGCTGATGCCTGAAGAATCAATTAGTAAAATAGATCATGAGCAGTTTTACACTCTTTTGCTTTCTATTAAAAATGCAGTAGATGTAATGCAATATGAAGTGGATAAGAAAGATAGTGCTGTGGTTGTTTTTAATGAAGCATTAGACAAAGTTTATTCTTGTTTAAATGCCATTAAATTGGATTTGCAGAAATTCAAGACTGAGCAAACTGGATTTATTGAAGCCAGGAAAGATAGATCAAATAATTGTGATATGATTCATGCTGATCATGAAAAAAGGCTAAGAGATCATCCACCAGAATTAAGGTGTGCCCATGAAAAAAGATTGACCAGTCTTGAAAAGAAAGTTGATGTTTGTATAATGGTGGAAAGGATAGAAACTGCCGAAGGAAAAATAAATCAAGTAATGCCAACTTTATATAAAGTGATAGGAGGGGTGGTGGTGATTGCAATTATTGTTCCCCCTATGATATCAGGGGTGATTACCTTTATTGTTAAAAAATTGGCTGAATAAAAACGAGTAATGAAAGGATAAAAGTAATGAATAAGAAAATTAAAGTATATTTTCATGGGAAAGATCAGGTAGAAGCCAGGAAACAATGTGATAATTTACTTAGTATTTTGGATCCAGAAGAAATTGAATCAATTCCAACTATTTGTGTTTTTGATTTTAGAAATGATCAAGGATGTCGGTGTTATTCAGAAATCATTATAAAGGAGAATTAAATATGAGTATTGCAAGTCCAAAAACAGATAAAGAGTATGAGGCCCGGTGGGATGCTGAAACTTTAGCAAATGCCGAAAATATTAAAGCGGATAAACCAAGATTGTCAGCTGCCCAGGCGGCGGCAAGAGCAATTGTTGATGAAAGAGCAAAGGATGCGCAAAGCATGCAAAAGGTGGCAGGAACCAAATCAAATTTGAATAACCAAGGAATTTCTGGAAGGAATTATAGCAGAACTGGTCCTCAGGATGGAACTGGTCCAAAAGGGACAAATACAAATAAAGGAGCCAGAGGAAGAACCAGAAAGAGTGGACAAGGAAGTGGACAAGGAAACACTCAAGGATTTAATGTTTTTAAAAGGATATGAGGATAAATAAATGGATATAGCAATTAAAAAGGAAATGGCATTGCTTTTCTAAAAAGTAAAAGGCATTAAAATAGTAAAATTGTTATTAAAAGGGGGAAATACAATAATGGTATCATCAGCCCATTATCCCCCCCCCCCTTTTTTTTAATTTTATTTGTTAAATCAAATAAAATGGATTCTTTTTAATATACAAGTTTATCGATAAAAATGTAAAAGGAGGGAAAATGAAAACTTTAATAAGATTTATAACAAGGTGTATGATGATATTTTTGTTGGTTATATTTACAACAACTGGATATGCAAAAATGGTTTCAATTCAAGATGTTGACGGCAGGCCCAGGGGATTAAAAATTGCTGATGATGGTTCTCAGGATATCAACGTACAAGATCAAACAACTCCTGTATTGATTCTCCCAATGGTTCAGCAATTGTTATTAACAACTCTTGCTGCTCATGCTAATAAAGGGGATTATTCATTTGAAGTGGTATCTGCCACTGGATTGGTTGCTAATCAACATATACGGATAATTAATTCAAATGCAGATCGTTATTATTTTGGAACAATTTTATCAGTGGTGAGTACTACAGTTAATCTGGATACTCCTATTGATTTTGATTACATTGCTGGATCAGAAGTAACCTCAAGTAATATCAATATGGCGGTAGATGGTGATCCAACCCCGATTATTTTTACATTAAGAACAGGTGCCCCCAGTATTCCGTCAGCGGTGGATATTACCCGAATGATATTTACTTGTGTTACTGATGGTTTGGTTGATTTAACTAAATTTGGTGATTTGACAGCATTAACAAGAGGAATGGTATTTAGGAAAGTGACCCCTACGGTAACTACAAATATATTTAATATTAAAACAAATGCAGATCTGGCAAATATTGCTTATGATTTTACTGCTTATGTTGCCACTAATCCACAGCAAGGAAAAAATGGGTTTGTCTGCCGTTTGACATTTGCTGGTCAAAATAAAATGGGGGTAGCACTTAGACTTGAACAAAACGATAATTTGGAAGTGCTCATTCAAGATGATATTGATGGGTTGGCCTTACTGGAAGTAATTCTTGAGGGGCACACTACAATTAATTAATAATTAAACAAATATAATAAATTTAGGAGAAAATAATGGCCGGTTTAAATAGAGAAGAAATTAAATCTGTTCATCTTGAGTATAGAATAAATTTAGCCCTTTGGAAACTTTATATGGCTGCTTATAAAGGGATTGACGCAATTGTAAGGGGTAATTATATTCCACAACATGAAAGGGAACCAGACATTGCTTACACCCGGAGAATCAAAGATTTGTATTCCTTTGCTTATTCAAAATCAGTCTCTGGTATATTCACCTATCACCTTTTGAATAAGCCCCCTCAAGGCAGGAAACTTCAAAAGATTGAAAAGAATGAGTTTTGGACTATGTTTTTTAAAGATGCTAATTTATATGGTGATTCATATGATGCCACTATATCCAGTTTATCTTTGAATGCATCTATACAAGGACATATGGGTATTTTGATTGATAAAAGCCCTGTTAAATTTAAAACAATTAAAGAACAAAAAGATGCCAAGGTATACCCGTATATTGCCGCGTATCATCCACCGGCAATCCTCGACTGGAAATTTGAAAAAGATGAATTTTACCGACCATATTTAAGTTATTTAAAATTGCTTGATGAAGATGGCAGATATAGAATCTGGACAAAAGATACATGGGCTGTATATGAGATTACAGATTCAGAAGGCCGACCGGAAGCTCCCAATGTTTCTATTGTTTCATTATCTGCTGGTTCATCAAATAGTCAAATCACTGGAGCCAAAGCAGCCCCAGGGTCAAAACCAATTCCTGTGACCATTCCAAGTTCAAGAGGTGAAGTGGTTGAACCCATAAGCCAGGGAGATAATAAATTAGGGTTTATTCCTTTTATATGGTATTACAATCTGAAAACAGATAAACAAGGAATTGGAGAAAGTGATTTAAGCGAGATTGCCAGGATTGATATATCATTAGTCAAGAATGCATCACAAATCGAAGAAATTATTAATTTTGCGGCATTTCCAATGCTTATGAAGCCAAAAAGAGATGCTGATCCTAAGAAACAAGCACTTGAACAAGATGATGAAGTATCTGTCCAGTCAGTAGTAGAATATGATCCAGAATACCCAGAATCAAAACCGGAATGGCTTACCCCAGAAGTTGAAAAAGCAATATCCAGTATTCTAAAAACAATGGAACACAAGGTGGGTGAAATATATCGGTCGGCTAATATCGGTGGGTTGGCCGGAACAGAAGTTTCTACTCAGGCCAAAAGCGGAGTAGCCCTCAAGGCAGAATTTCAAATACTTAATTCTATTTTGGTGGCTAAGTCTATGAATCTTGAAAAGGCAGAAAACAAGATACTTGAATATTGGCTTAAATGGGAAGAAGTTTGGGACAAATATAAGGAAGAAGTAAATTTTGGTCGATCCAAATCGTTTAATGTAGAGGATGTAGCGGCAGATCTTGAAAATGCTTTGACGGCAAAAACAATAGTCATGTCTAAAACCTTTAATGGATTATTACAAAAGCAGACTGCAAAACAGGTTCTGCCATCAATGTCCGAAGATGACCAGAATTTAATAAATCAAGAAATTGATGATGCCGTTGATAAAATGCCGGAACCAGGGGAAAGTACTACTGGTGAAATAGATGATGAAGATAACCCTGGAACAAGAAATATTATTGATAAAGGCATGAAAGAAGATGACGAGGAGTAATTGACCTATGGCTTCAAAAAAGGAAATTACAAAGGCAGCACGGGATTCTGATGAATGGTTAAAGGCTCGTCAAAAGAAGCATATCACTATGGTTCAGAATTCAATGAAAACTTTGCAAACCGATATTCTTAATTCATTGAATGTTTTGAAAATGGATGATACCGGCAAACTTATGAGATTAAAGGCCAATTTAGGAGTTGCACAGAAACTTCAAGTAAAAATAGAAAAGTTTTTTTATTCTGATTTTAATAATCATACCAGAAAAATTGTTCGAGATTTTAAATCTGCCCATGCCGATATAAAAACAAATTTCAAGACGATTGGTGAAGCAGCTAAATTTGGTGATGTTGATGAAACAATGACTCAGGTTTTGCGTGATGGATATTATTCTGATTTTCTTGGTATTGGAGAAACAGCAAAGCAAAAGGTAGTTCAATCTGTTTATGATAATGTCCTGGCCGGGGGCAAGTTTTCTGATTTAGAAAGTGAAATCAGGCAAGCAATATTGGGATCTGCAGCCAAAGGGGTGGTTGGTTCTTCCCTTGCTCAATATGCCAGATTATACGCCCGTGATATGATAATGAATTATCACAATGAAGTAATGCTTAAAAAAGCTGAAGACCTTGGAATGGATACCTTTATTTATATGGGCACCCTGATGAGCAAATCAAGGCGTTTTTGCCGCAGGCGGGTAGGTAATCCATATACAAGAACAATGATTAATTCATGGAATTTTAAGTGGCAAGGTAAAAGCGGACCAGCTATGACTAAAAGAGGGGGATATAATTGCCGTCATCATTGGCAACCTGTTCGTAAAAAATGGTTGGAAGAAGATGAGCAGGAGATGCTTGATAAATTGTGGAGACTGGATAAAAAAGGCAATCCAATTAAAAAAAAATAAAGTGATTGTTAAACCAATTGTGAAACCAATTAAAAAAGAACCAACATTGCTTACCCGTTTTACGGAAGATGGTACTAAGTTATCCTCTAATTTAGTTCAACAAAAATGGCCAAGTAAAACATCTTTACCAACCTTTAAGGATACCACAGCATTTGATATATCAAGACGTGATAAATTTATTGATATTTTGGGGGGATAGCAAGTGTCAAATGCCAATAACTAAAAAATTACCTTTTAATAAACTTAAAACATACCAATCAACTATTGAACAAGAACGAACTATTCAGATGGCCAAAGAATTTAGTGATGTCGAATATGCAAAGATCGGATTACCACGGGTTTATCAATTACCTGATAAAACTTATTTATTGGCAGATGGTAATCACAGGGTCAATGCTGCCATATTGGCTGGCAGAACAGAAGGGGATTTTACAATAATCCAACTTATTCAGAAAAAAGGGGTTTCACCAAAACCAGTTCCAAAACCAATTGTGAAACCAGAAACTATTGGTAAAGATATTGTATCAAATGCTCCGTCTTTAAAAAGAATTCAAAAAGAATTAGCGGTAGTAAAAGCAAGTCCTGAATATAAGATGTATCAAAGTTCTGCTAATAAATTACAAAAAGAATTAGATGCTAAAATCAAAATTAGAAATGCTATTAAGCAAGAACAAAATAAACTTGAAGATAAACTTGAAGACGAACTTAATATTAATTATAGAGAGTTTAAAAAAGTGCCTGAATATAGGAGTCTTGAGAAAAAATATTGGAAAGCGGTTGCTGACATTGGGGATGTAAAAAGAGATTTAAATGGACCAGTTCAACAAATGACTGATATGACTAAAGAAGTGGTTTTGAAAGGGATTATTCCACCTAAAGGCGGCACTATTTCGGTCGTCTACCCAACCGGTAAAAGTACAAGTTTAATTAATAATTTTAAAAAAGCTATATCTAAAACTGAAGATTTATTACATCCATCTGTATTAAAGAAAATACCTGAAATTCATTTGAATCACCAATCTGGTATAAGAGCATATTACAGTAAAGAAATGAAAGGTAAGGGTGTTACACGACCATCAGGCATGTATGTTGGTAATGCTGATGCTTTGACTATTACTCATGAATTTGGACATCATATAGAAACTACTATACCTGGATTAAAAGCCCGTGCTAATGCTTTTTTAAGGAAAAGAGCAGCCGGTGATCCACTTACTCCTATTTATAAAGGAACGAGGGAAATGGGATGGTCAGATGGATTTTTTAGTCATTATTGTGGTAAATTTTATGCTAGTGGGGCGACTGAACTTGTTTCAATGGGGCTTGAACAGATGGGCGTGATCCATATGAATTTTTTATGAAGGATCCGGGTCATTTTGAATTTATATTAAAAATTATGTGGGGGAAGAAATGATAAAAATTCAATATGGTAATGGGACATATATAATTGATAATGGCATTATATCATCGGAAGAACCAGAAATCGAAAAAGTGTTTAATAAATATATTGATCAATCAGTTTTACCGTGGCAGGGAGAACCTGATTTTGTATTGGCAACCAGAATGATAGAATTAATGGGCCAGGGATCAATTGTGATTAAATTTGCTGAACAATCTGACCCAGAAACTGTGTATTAATTGGTAAAGGAGAATTGATGGCATATTATATACCAAATCCAAATATATTTAGGCCGGAAGAAATTTTTCCGCCCTGGATAGTTGACCAGTATCGTGACAAAAATAAAAACATAAATAAAACAATTTGGAGACTTACCGATTCAAGGCTTTTATGGACTGCAGTTCAATTGCGGGGTTTATTTGGAAAGATGACGGTAAACAATTATCTATGGGGTGGATCGAATGATGAAAGAGGATATAGGGATCCTATCCGATTAATTGATATTAAGCATTTCAAGCAAACCGGGGTCATTCGTGCTTCTTGGTCATCATTTACGTCACAGCATTGTTTTGGTAGGGCGTTAGATAGTACGTTCAAAAATTATTTGGTAAAAGACATCATAAAGTATATAATGACAAACAATGAGAGAAATGAATTTAAATATATAATGGCAATAGAAAAGGAGACACGTTGGTTTCATTTTGATATACGCAATTTTAAAATTGCAAATCAAAGATTTTTTATTTTTTAAATTTAATTAATTGTAAGTTAATTGGTCTGGCTTATTCCCTTGAATAAGGAAAGCCGCCAAAACGTCCGAATGGACAAGGAGTACAAAATGCCTTTAGTAATGAAGCTTGATGCAGAAACAAATGCCCCGGTGATCACTGATGATAAAAAGATTGTATATTATGACGATCAGGATCCTGACAAAAAAGACTTGCCACTTGATCCTGCCGGCATGTATGTGAAAATCGGTGAACTGGGAAAGCAGAACAAAAAAGATCGGGATAATTATCGTGATCTTCGTGATACTTATAAAATCTTTGAAAACATTGAAGCAGATAAACTTTCCGAATGGAAAGAAAATGCTGACAAAGCATTGGCAACGGTTGAAAATTTCAATGATAAAGACTGGATGAAAGCAGATAAGGTTGACAAATTGAAAGCTGACATGAAGGAATCTTATGATGCCAAACTGGCAGCAAAAGACCAGGTTTTAAATGAACGGGATAATGCTCATTTGGAAGTGGTTGGGAAAAAAGATAGTGTTATCAGAAAATTGATGGTAACCAATAAATTTGCGCAATCTCCTTTCTTTGTTGGTGAAAAAAAGAAAACGATTTTGCCGCCGGATATCGGAGAAGACACTTTTGGAAAATATTATAAGGTGGAAGACGATGACGGCAAAGCAGTTCTCCGGGCTTATCATGCCAATGGTGATATCATAAATTCTAAATTGAACCCGGGTGAACCGGCGGAATTTGAAGAAGCAATGGGTATCATTATAGACGAGTATCCAAATCGAGATAGTATTCTGGCTGCTTCAAGTGGTGGTTCAGGTGGACAAGGCGGAAAAGGAAATCAGGGGGATCCAGATGACCTGGCTACCCTCAAAACACAACACAAGGAAGCTTTGAAAAATGGACAAACACAGCTTGCAATTTCGTTAAAGAATAAAATCTTTGCGATTGAGCAGGCCCTTTAAATATTTCAAAGTCTCCAATTATTTAAGGAGAAGTAAAATGGCTAATACAGAAGCTGCAGGTACCTCGTGGAATTGTCCGAACTACACTGGTGAACTTTATTTAATCGGTGCAAATCAAACCCCATTTTTAAATATGATTGGTGGTTTACAAGGTGCTGGAATCAGGACCGTAAGTTCTTTTGAGTTTCCCCTTGCGCAGCCTTGGGCCTTGGAAAGTCCCAGCCAGCCAGCCATCACTGAAACAGCATCATTGACTGCCCCTACTCCCTGGACTTATGTTCGTGGTCAGGATACCAATACCTGTCAGATTTTTCATAGATCAGTAAGCATTTCCTATGCAAAACAATCTGTTCCAGGTTCTATTGTTGCTGATGCTACCACTGGTTTGGTTGATATGAATGAAATGCAACCGGTTCAGAATGAAAAAGATTTTCAAATCGGTGCCCATCTCCGACAGATTGCAGTGAATACCGATTATACTTTTTTAAATGGTGAATATCAAAAAGCAACCGGTGCTGGTGTAGCTGCAAAAACCAGGGGGGTTATTACCGCCTGTTCAACCAATACGGTAGATGCTTCCAGTACTGCCCTGAGTCGTACCATGTTTAATGAACTGGTCAGGAATATGGCATCTAATGGGGCGGAATTCAGAAACCCGGTTATTTTTGTGAATGCATTTCAGAAACAGCAAATTACGGAAATCTTTGGTTATGCTCCCCAGGACAGAAATGTGGGTGGTATGGATATCAAACAGATTGAAACTGATTTTGCTCAATTCGGTGTTATCTGGGCACCAAATGTTCCATCAGCTACCTTGCTGGTAGCTGATCTTGATGTTTGCAAACCGGTCTTTCTACCGGTGCCAGGTAAAGGGGTTCTTTTTTATGAAGAACTTTCCAAAACAGGGGCATCCGAACGAGGCCAGATTTATGGCCAAATCGGTATTGATTATGGTCCGGAAGAATTTCATGGAACAATCACTAACCTAACTACTTCCCTTTGATACGGGTTCAGTTTTGTTTTTGATTTAAATTTTTTTTGTAGAAAGGGAGAATGACCATGAGTAATGAGGATTATAAAAGGGAAAGGCGGTTCATGGAAACGAGCCCAGCCCGTTACCCGGAAGAAAGGAAGTATTTTGCTGCTTTAAATCGGCATTTGCAAGTATCAGGAGTTTGGTCAACGACCACGACCACGACCACGACCACGACAACTTCTACTACTTCAACTTCCAGTTCCACGACTACTTCAACTTCATCAAGTACAACCACAACTACTGCTTGATGATTTGGCAATAATATTCATAAGAAAGGCAGAATAGTATGAAACGGAATAATCCAAAAGTTAAAGGCAAACAACGGTATCGATTTTATAAATCGAATTTACCCAAAATTGTTTGGGATCCCAATCGTGATAGAAAATTGGCTGATTTTGATGGTGGATCATTTACAACTGATGATATTAAGGTAGCCCAGTTTTTACTTAAAAAAGGGTATCCACAAATCCCAGTTGATGCCACAGAGCCACCGAACGTATTGGTACGTATTCCTGGTAAATCCTTGGTGACTGATATGGATGAGGGGGCTATGACTGATATTAAAGTTGGCCCTGCAGGATTCAATCAGGAAACAGGGGTAAGAGTTCCCGTTATCCAAAAGGGGCCATCACTTCAATAAAAGGGGGTAGCTATGGCTACTTATTGTGTGGACGCAGATTTATTAAAATACAGAAGCAATATTTTGTCTTTGGGAGTGGATGATTGGGAAACTCAAAGGCTGGAAGCATTTGATATTATCAACAGAATGCTTGTGGCTCGATGGTATAACCAAGTAGCCCCTATCCAGGGCATTGACCCTACCTTGACCCTTTTTGATCCAATTAAGGTAAAAGATGGGGATTTGACAAGACTTGAAGCATTCAAGACTTTAGAATTTGCGTATATGCTTCTCATGAAAGATTGTCCTGAGATTGATGGCTTTGAAAGAAATATGTCTTTGTTTGCCGGTATGTTTGGCAATGAATTTGACGCAGTTATAGGCATGGGTCTTGGGTATGATTGGGATGATTCAGGAATAGTTGATACTGATGAAATTGCCATACGGGCACCCAGGCGATTGTTGAGGGCTTAAAATGAGTACTATTGAATTAACCGGATTAAAGGGCTTGACTCGAAAGATAACGGCCCTCCGTGATGCTCCATTCCGTGATATGATGCTGGGTGATATTGGGATGTATGCCATGACCAGAATCAAACGCAGAACTCTTAAAGGGGAGGATGTGCATGGCCTTGACTTCACTCCTTATTCAAAAGGATATGCAGTGGAAAGAGGTAAAAGGGATTTTCCTGTTAAGCCGGTAGATTTGACCAGAACAGGGTCAATGCTTTCAGCCATGACTTATGATACAAATAGGGATTCTGTTGATATCTTTTTTATGAATACACAAGGTCCAGAAGCACCGGGGTATAAAAACAAAGAACGAAACCCGGCAAAAGCATTTTTCCTTCATCAGGATCGGGAGTTTTTTGAGTTGTCCCAGGATGATATAAAAGGAATTAAGGACATTGTGAATGATTATTATGATAAATTAACCAGAGGATAATATAATGGCCGCAAATAGTAAGAGAGAGCAAATAATTATTAGTGATTTTAATTTGGTTCAAGCCGTACCAAGTATTAAATCACCGATTAGAACTTTGCCAGAATATGCAGAGTTAACTTGTTATGCTCAAACGCAGTTCCCTGTTTGCGCAGTTGTTGGTAGAATGCCAGTTCCTAATGAAAAATTTAGTCAAAGGGGAGTAGCAGTTGACCAAATCAGGTCTGAAATCAAAGTGGATATTTTTGTATATTTGCAAGTAAATGAAGATGCAGATTCTTTGATTTCAAGTGTAGCTGATGATCTTTTCAAACAGCTTTATACTGATGAAAGTCGGGGAAAACTGGTATATGAAACTACCATTAAAATTAAAGAAAAAGTAAACATTTGGAATCCTTTTGTGGCTTTTCAAATGACGGCAATTCACAAATATATTCATGATACAGGAGGAATTTAGATGACAACTCCACATAATACTGGTTTATATGTCCCGTCAGGTAGGGGAATCTTATATGTAGGGGAATGGACAGGCACGACTCCCCCAACTTACCCCACCGCTTATACGGCTGGAAATTTAGGGGATTTTGTTGATGTCGGGAATGCCACTGCTTTTGATATTGAGCCGGCGACCGAATCAAGGCCCCATCATTCAAGCAGGGAAGGGGTAAATTTAAAAGATCTTGACCCTGTTACTTCCCTTGACTATGCTTGCAATTTTAATCTGGATGAGATTGCAGCTGCCAATTTAAATATGTTTTTATTGGGCACCTTGGATGCAACTTCACGGACTATTTCAGGTATGCAGGGATATGACAAAGAGTATGCCATTATCTTTGTTTCAAATAACCCCATTGGTCCACAATCTGAGGGATATTTCAGACGGACAAAAATCAAACCAAATGGCCCATTTCAATTGATTGGTAATGAATATCTTTCAATGACTTATCGTGCCGAAGGACTTGCTGATACAGCGCATTTTCCTGCGTCACCTTATTTTGATTATAAGATTAAAACCACCACTACCACTTCAACTACAACCACAACTACTACGTAAAGGCCGAATTATGAGAAAATCAGGAACCGTTAACATAGATCTTGATGGCGGGGAAACTATAAATTATACTATAAAAGAATTGACTATTAAAGATATTATTGAATTAAGTCAAAATAATCAATTTTTTAAATCTGAAGAAGCCCCAACCACACCAATTGAGAAATCACAAAACGGCCAGGAACCAGTTATTCAAAAAAGGCAAAAAGGTTTTTTGGATGAATTAAAAGAATATTCTGACGAAATTAGTGAAGTCATGAAAAAGACTTGTGATTTTAAATTGCAGGATTTAATTGATAATAATCTGGCTCCGTCAGAAATTAAACTTTTGTGGGACAAGTTTCGGGAGGTGAACCAAGATTTTTTAGACGTATTAGAAAAGTTGAAAATAATAAAGCTATTCAGCAAAATGTTGGAGAAGCATATAAACAACTTTTCAAAGATTCTTGCCATCTTATAGAAGCAGGTCATACTGATGTTTTATCTTATGGATATAGTTTTTTTGTTTTAGCCCTGAATGAACATCAATTAATTAATAATGAAACCCAAAAAGATTTTGCCAGTTCAATGAGAATAGCCAGGTTTGCAGATGATAGGGCGTGGAGCAGATTTATGAAAAGGAGATAAAAATGACAGATGACCTAAATATCCGGGTTACCCTGCAGAATATGGCAAAGCGTGGTTTATCCGGTTTAAAAAATGATTTAGGTAAAGTTAATAAAGGGGCTGCAGACGCTGCAAAAAGTATGAAAGGGTTCTATGTGCAAATGGCTGGGATTGCCGGTCTTTTAGCAAGTGGAGCCCTTTTTGGTAGTGCGGTAAAAACCTTTGCTGATTTTGACGATAATATGCGGGGAGTAGCTGCCGTAACTGGGGCAACAACTGATGAAATGGTCAAGATGACTAACGTTGCCAAAGAGATGGGGAAAGAAACTAGATATACCGCAAGCAATGCTGCTGAAGCCCTTAGATTTTTGGGAATGGCTGGGTTTGAAGCATCGGAAGCTACCACTGCATTGCCAGGGGTTTTAAATTTGGCAGCTGCTGGTGCATTAGATCTTGGATCAGCCGCAGATATTGCAACCAATGTTTTGTCAGCTTTTGGTCTTGAAGTTGAAAATTTAAGTCAAGTCAATGATGTTCTTGTTAAAACTTTTACTTCCAGTAATGTTAATTTGGTTGAAATTGGGGAAGCTTTCAAAATTGTTGGGCCAATTGCAAAAGGGGTTGGATCCGATTTTGAAGACTTAGTTGGGGCTATTGGAGCATTAGGAACCGCAGGTATAAAAGGTACTCTTGCTGGAACAGCTTTAAAAGGAACGATTGGCGCCTTGTTGAATCCAACCGCCCAGGAATCTAAATTGTTAGCTGGACTAACCGATAGACTTGGAGGAGTCGCTCTTCAGATAAAAGATAGTGATGGTGATTTTGTTGGATTCCAGAAAACTCTTGAACAACTTGAACAAGCAGGAATTCGTGGTGATGAAGCATTAGCCATTTTTGGTGAGCGAGCTGGCCCAGGTATGGCAGCTTTATTAAATATGGGTTCTGATTCATTAGCAGATTTAATTGAAAAATTAAGAAATGCCGGTGGAGTATCAGAAGAAATAGCAGAAAAAATGGAAGCAGGAATTGGTGGTCAATTACGAAAAACAGTATCTGTAATTGAATCAGTTAAAATAGCCCTTGGAGAAGCATTTGGCCCAGAAGTCCAAGTTATTTTAACAGCTTTTCGAGATTGGCTGGTGTCGGTGACTAATACTCTTATTAAATTACAAAAGGATGGGAACTTATCAGGATGGGGACGAACCGTTGTTGATGTTTTTACTGGAATAAATTGGGTGGTATCAAAAACTGTTAATTTATTTCAATCTTGGATTGCTTTATCAATAGTTGCCGGGGCCGCTTTAACTGGTAATTTTGCCTTGGCTCAAGAAGCTTTAAAAGGATATTTGGAAGAATCAAAATCTTTAGTGGGTATTGGGGACAAATTTGATGGGTCAGTTACCAAACCAATTACTGCTGAAATGAATAAAGCAAGGAAGGTTTTAGAGAATGCTGGAAAGCCATCTGGTCCGCTTGGTAAAGGTTCTAAAAAACTTGGTAAAGGAATAGCCAATAATATTGTACCAGTTTCGATTGAAGCTAAGTTAAAGGCAGCTTTAATTCGATTAAATGCCATGCTTGGTCAAGAAGAAGCACAACTGGAAGCTGATTATGAACAAAAAAAAGTTTCTTTGGATAAGTATTATACTGATAGATTGGAAATTATTACCCGTAGATCAGCACAAGAAAGAGAAATTTTAGTTAATAAGTTTGAAACTGAAACAGATATTTCTAAAAAAGAAATATTAAATGCACAGCTTTTTTCACTTGATAAAAAATTACAAATTGAAACCATTGCTTTAGATGCTGAAAAAATAAAAGCACAGGATGATTTAAAAGAAAAAGAATTGTCTGCCCAATTAAAAGTTAATCGGTTAAAAGTGAAAGCTGAGAAAGCATTACAAGATCAGAAAGACCGGTTGAGATCAGATGAGACCACAACTCTTGACAGCTTATTTCAAAAAGAAATATCTGATTTACAAACTCGTCAAAATGCTGAACTTGAAACGGTGCGTGTTTTCCATAAAGCAAATATTGATGCATTAAACGATCGAAAAGCAAGTGAACTTGAAATTGAAACAGCTTTTGCTGAACAGAAAAAAGCTATTAGTGATCAAACTGCTGCCCAGGCTCAAGAAAAAGAACAAATGGCAGCTGATCAACAAATGCGTTTAAACGAATATAAAATAAATAATTTAAAAAATATAGCAGGTGGGGCTGCTCAGATATTTGGTCAATTATATGAAATGATGGGCAAGGAAAATAAAGAACTTTTTTATCTTGCAAAAGCTGCCGCAATAGCAGAAGCCACTATAAATACTGCCACAGCTATTACAAAAGCATTACCAAATATTCCAATGGCAGTGATAGCAGGAGCAATGGGAGCTGCCCAGATTGCTGTGATTGCTGGGCAGGGATTGGCCGCGGGTGGTGAAGTAAGGGGTAACTCACCAACTTCAACCTCTGATGATATTTTGATTAGGGCAACATCACGAGAATTTATGCAACCGGTATCAGCTGTTGATTATTATGGACTTCCATTTATGGAAGCTATTCGACACAAGACTCTTCTAAAAGGAGCATTTGCCGGATATGCTGCCGGGGGACCTATCACAAATAGAAGTAGAAATATTAATAATGTAATAACCAATAACCAAAAAAATAATTCACCAAATCAAGGAACTGAATCACCCCAGGTTAATATCATAAATGTGACTGACCCATCACAAATAGAAAGTTATCTTGCTTCGTCTGCAGGACAAAATGCAGTTTTAAATATACTTGGAGCCAGGCCAGAAGCAGCCCAAAGAATGCTAAGAAGTGGGGTGTAAATATGACTACTTCAGTTGATGATTATTTTTTAATTGAACCAAATTGGCAAAGGGGGATATCTTTTAAAAAGAAGTGGAAGACAACTTTTCAAACATCAATTAATAATAGTCCAAAGAAATCAGCAATTTTTACTTGGCCTCGCAGGGTTTTATCATTTAAGATAGAAACCGGAACTTATGGCCAAACATCTTATGTAAAACGAAAGATTAATAAAAATTTACAAAAAGTATGGGGTATTCCGTATTGGCAAGATTCAGCAACTTTATTAGATGAAGTTTTGTTAGGCCAAAAAATATTATTAATTACTGAAACGGCAAATAGAAATTTTGAAGTAGGGGCAAAATGCGTTATTTATAAAAATCAAAATGAATTTGAAATTGCCACAATTGCTACTATTTCAGCAAATCAAATAACCGTTGTTGATAATTTGGTATCAACTTGGGAAAGTGGAATATGTGTTTATCCTATCCTAAAAGCAAGGATTCAAATTGTTCAAAGTAGTGTATATTCCACAAATATTTTGGCTGATATTAATATTGAAGCATCCGAAGAATTTGATGAAATTACAAGATATAGTCCTTCGATTTCAGCTTGGCCAGTTTACAAAGATTATCCTATTTTTAATATTTTGCCGGATTGGTCAACTCAGGTCCAAGAAGATCAAATGCACCAAAGTGAATTATTAGCCTATTTAGGAAAAAGTACTTTTTGGGATGAATGGGAGAATAATGATATAAAAGAAAAGGCATCATATTATGGAGTTGATAAAGATGCTATTCAAAGTATAATTGAATTCTTTGATTATCATAAGGGTAGATTTGGTTCTTTCTGGAGACCATCTTGGTTGGTTGATATTAAGGTGAATTTACCGGCAAGCAGTTCGGATACTTTATTGCCAATTGAAAATATTGAATATGGGACTTATTATGAAGGAACTCCCCTTGGTGATTACATTATCATTATTTGGCCAAATGGGGATTATCAGGTAGTAGGGGTCAAACTTGCGCAGGATGCTGATACCTTGCGCTTAACAAATGGTCTGGCTTATGATATTACTCAGGAAGATATCAATGGTGGATTATTGGTCTGTTTTTGTTCATTTTGTCAATTTAATCAAGATGAAATAGAATTAAAATATCTAACAGATTCAAAAGTTGATATTGATTTAACTTTTAAATCTTCCTATTCTGAACAACCAATAATGACAACTACCACTACTTCAACGACCACGACTACTTCAACGACTTCTTCATCAACTACATCAACTACTGTTTTTGGGGGGACTACTACTACTTCAACGACCACGACTACTTCGAGTTCGACTACAACATCTTCAACAAATTCAACTACTTCAACGAGCACGAGTACTTCAACTTCATCTTCATCAACCACAACATCAACTTTTTCGACTACATCAACTTTTTCGACTACGAGTACGAGTTCTACTTCAAGTACAAGTTCAACGACCATGACAAATCCACCAATTTTGTCAACAACGACTACGAGTTCTACTTCAACGACCACTACTACTCAAACAGGAACAACTTCAACTACTCTCTCATTTCAACAAGGAGAAGACGTAAGTTCTGGAGTTACTTCATATTTTAAACCAGCGCACATAATAGGATTTAATGAAAATTAATAAAAGGAGAAAAAGACATGACAATGCGAAGAATTGTAGCTTTAGCAGTTGCTGATAGGGCAGCTTGTATTGCTTTAATAGAAACTGAATTAGTAGCAATGGGATGGACTCTTCATGATGATCAATTATCAGGAAGTAATTATGTTGTTTATTATTCAGATGGTGAAAGTGATAAGCCTTGTTATTGGAGAAATTATTTAAAATTAAATTTAACTGTTGCAAATAAAATTCAACTTCACCGGTATTATTTTTGGAATAACAGCACTCATGCAGGATTAATCAAAATTGGAGGTGATTCATATAATTTTATTATTACATCTGAAAGTCCGTTTTATTTTTGGATGACTGGTAATAAAGATTTTTTATCTTTTATTACAAAAGTTGCTGCATCTTATTATGGTACTATTATGGCAAGAATATCATGTGCCCATAAAGCAATAGCCAAATTAGGGGCTTCTGTTACAACTGGATTGGTTAAAGTATTACAGCTTGGAAAAGGGCAAGCTCAATATTTTACTGTTGGTGCTATGGTATCTATTTGGGACACTCAAAATTCATCATGTACCGGAAGATCACACAAATCAATAATAACAGCAGTGGATAGAGTGAACCATACAATAACAGTTGATCAGATTTATTTAGCCTTTCAAGCCGGTGCTATTGTTGGATATGCTCCTGATCCATATATTTTGATGAATTTTAATGCACTGCAATGTTATACAGCTTCTGAGATTTATACAACTCAAGGTACTGCTAATATTTCTGGATATAATGCATGTTATGAATTATTTGATCCTGCTTTTTTAGACCCAGATAATTTTAGTGGGGCAATTAATCAAGGGCCATCTAATTTATACATTGGTAGTCCTTTGATGGTTAAAAGGGGAACTGGTGGTACTGGTTTGATTGGGTTTCTTGACAACTTTCTTTTAAAAAGTCCTTTTGAAGCTGTAGCCGATTATACTTCATATGAAGATACCGTTTGTATAGGAATTCAGCAAGAGGAGACTTTGGCAACTTCTGGATCAACAACTGCTTTAAATGATACCGGGCAAAGTTGGACTGTTAATGAATTTGTTGATAAAGTCGTAATTATAACAACTGGAACTGGTGCTGGTCAAATGCGATTGATAACAGCAAATTCAGCCACTGCTCTTACTCCAGATGTTAATTTTTCAATAGCACCTGATTCAACTTCTTATTATGTTATTTGTGATGAAGGTTGGAGACATTGGGGATTTGCTTCTGCAGCAAATACCAGATTATCTTTAGAAGTTGGAATATCTCCAAGAGTAACTGATTATTTTGTGACAACTACAACTACCACAGTTTAATAAATTTAATAAGGAGTTGATTGTGGGTAATTATTTTAGTAGTAAAGTAGCCATACCAACTGATTATTTATCTTTATTATTCCCGGTAATAATTAGGTATAGTAGAGATTCTTCAAGATCTTTAACAGCTGGTCGATTAGAAAAGGAAATTTTTCAAAAATTTTCAGATCATAAATATTGTTCTTATTTAAATGATTCTCCGATTAGGACAAACAATAGGTATTCACACAAAATTCCTATGATTAGATTAGGGCTAAGGTAATAAATTATGAAAAGTGCATCAATTGCTTATATAGCCAAAGAAGAAGCTATTCAACGAAAACCAGTTGAACTTTATCATTTATGGAATGATAATGGAGACCATTGGAGGTATACCAGTGGTGATGTTTCTGTTGATTTTGATGGTGAAACTTATTTGCCTGCCACAATTAGTAGAGGTTCAATTAGGTTTACTGCTCAAATTGATTTAACGAGTCTTGTTATTAAATTTGGATATTTAGATGACCCTGCTTTGGAATATATTGCGATTAACCCTATCGAAGGTATTTGGATAGAAGTATCCAAATTGCATCGTGATATGGATCCTCTTGAAGCGGTAATTCTATTTTCAGGTCAATTAAAAACGGTTTCTTTTAAAGGGCCGGTTGCGTCAGCTACCTGTATTGGTTTTGAACATTTTCTTAAAAAAATAATTCCTATATGGCGGTACCAGGTAAATTGTAACCATTTCCTTTTTGATGAAAATTGTTCTTTGACTAAAGCATCATATATTACTTCAACTACTATTAGTTTAGATGCTACCGGTTTAATATTGACCTCGTCAGATTTTGCATTGCAAGCTGATGGATTTTTTATTAGAGGAGAGGTCATTTTTGGGCAGGAATCAAGAACGATTGTTGATCATGTAGGGGATGTTATCACTTTGAATTATAGAATGGTGACTTTGATAGATGGTAGCGCAATAACTGCCTATCCTGGCTGCGACGGAAGAATTGAAACCTGCCGGGATAAATTTGATAATATTAATAATTTTTTAGGGTTTCCATTTATACCGGTTGATAATCCGGCAACCAGAGTTTCATGGTAAAGGAATGATATGGACTATTTTGAAGATAAAAAAAGACAACAAAAATTATTAAAAATTTTAAAAAAATGGGAGGGTACCCCTTTTCGGCATAGATGCGGAGTTCAGCAAATTGGATGCGATTGTATTCATTTGTGTGTCAGAGTTTTTGAAGAATTTGAATTACTTTCTTTGAAAAAGGGAATGATACCAAATTATCCAAGAGATTGGCATATGCATAATACTCGAGAAGTATTGGAGGAGGCCATTTTAAAATATTTATTTGTATACAAAGTTTCTTTGAATAATTTAAAAAATGGTGATATTGTTTTATCACATTATGGAAAAGCAGCTTCGCATACTGGTATTTTTTTTGATAAGCATATTTATCAAGCAATAAATGATATTGGAGTGGTGAGCATTCATGTGAATGATAAAAAATTTAAATCACAAATGAAATATGCATACAGAATAAAGGAATAGTCATGTCATTAGGTGGATTCCTCGGTGGGGCAATAGGTGGGACAATAGGATTTTTCCTTGGTGGCCCAATGGGGGCAGTTTATGGGGCTGGGTTAGGTCTTGGTGTTGGGGTGATGATTGACCCAATTACTGCAGATGTCCCAACCCCAGGGTTACCAAATCCAGAAAAAAGCGTGACAATCAGTACTATTGGTGACCCTTGTCCAGATTTACTTGGTATTGGTAAAATAACTGGGCATCTTTTGATATATTTAAATGAAAGATCAGAGGCGCAATATTCTGAAACAAGTTCAGGGGGAAAAGGGGGCTCACCATCTTCAAGTTCTCAATTGTCTGGATATAAATATTACGCTACTTGGGCCTTAGGTTTTGTAAAAGGACCAGTTGATATTCTTTACACCATTTTTAAAAATGACAATGTGGTTTGGGAAGGATATTTGGAATGTCCTGTTTCAGGTGGACAAGAAACAGTTACTTTACTTGATATGGGGTCATGTACTTTTTATTTTGGAACTGATGATCAAATACCAAATACAACTCTTGGTGGATTGATGGATGATGAAACTTTAAATACTCCATATAGGAATTATTGTTGGGCCGTTTTTAATGATTGCTATATTGGTAATTATCCTCGAATGCCAACCATGACAATTATGGTACAAAAAACTCCTGTTTTATCATTTAATTCCAATAATATTATCAAATTATATGATTATAACCCAGCCCATGCTTTGTGGTATATTTTAAATAATTTGACTGGATTACCAGAAAGTTATTTAAATGAAAGTTCTTTTAGTCAGGTGGCTAATACTTTATTAAGTGAAAATAGGGGGATATCTGTTTTATTAAAAGATCAGACAAATGCTATGACTTATATTCAATCAATAAATAGTCATATTGATAATATTTTGCGGTATGGATCTGATGGAAAATTTTATACTAAATTAATTCGGGATGATTATGTTGTTGATGATTTATTATTGGTTGATGAAAATACCCTTTTAGAAACTCCTGTTTTTTCAAGAAAAGCGTGGATTGATACCCTTAATGAAATAAAAGTTCAATATTCTGAATTAATTAATTTATTAACTGGTTTTTATGGGGCCGGTCAGAATGGGTATAGATGTATTGGGCTTCCAATAGATATTGCAATTGATGAATTAACAAGAATTATTATTGGTGATGTAATTAGTGTAGCTTGTTTTAATGATGGAGCAATGTTTGTTACTGAAACTGGCCAACTATATGGAATTGGTAAAAATGCATCAAAAGTCATGCCAGGTATTGCTGAAAATGTTGAATTATTAGAACTTACTTTATTAGACGAAGGCCCTTGGAAGCAAGTATCTTGCATGAATAATCACACTTTATTACTTTCACAATCAGGTTTTATTTTTTCATGTGGTTGGAATTCTCACGGTCAATTAGGTTTAGGTTTGCCACGAGATAATTATGGAACAAATTTACAAGATTTAACTATGATTGGAATTAATTCAGACTGGGAATATATTCATGCTGGGGTATATACTTCATATTTTATAAATACTTCTCATCAAATGTATGATTGTGGTTATGGTGGTTTTGGTAATTTAGGTTTGGGTAATAATGTTTCATATCTGGATCTCCAATTAGTTCCAGAGTCAATTTCCTGGAAATATGTAACTACTCCAAAAAACTTTTATTCAATGGCAAGTGCTATTGATATTGAGGATAATTTATATGGATGTGGAGCAAATTCATATGGTCAGTTAGGTTTAGGATATTCGAGTTTTAGACCAAATGAATTTGAACAATCATTAGTATCTGGATTAAAAGTAAAAAAAATTCAATTAACTGGTACTTCAAGTCAAGAAGGTATTCATATTTTGACTACTGATGGAGATATTTATGTTGCTGGTCATGGGTCATATAATAAATTGGGTTTAGATGATGGTCAATTGTTTCATATTGACCCAGTAAAAATAGCAGGAAGTGATTATACTGATATTGAAACCCATGCAATGGGGGGTTTTAATTTAACTGCTGGTGGGCTCATTAATAGAACAGGTGGAGCTTTAGGTTATTGGGGTGGAAATGTGGCAGAATGGACTCCTTATGATGATGGAGAGTGGATAAAATTATTTGGTGCTACAAATAATTTGTATGCGTGGAAATAAATAAAAGGGGGAGAATAAAATGGCACTTGATTTTAAAAAATCTATGGCAGATCCACCTGCCCGTGATCCAGGAAATAGAGCTATTCAAAATAGGATAGTTTCAAAAACAATTCAGCTTGGATTATTCACCAGAAACTCAAATGCAGTATGGGCTGCTAAACAACAATTACAAAAAGAATCATATCCTTTTGCTATTTTATCTTTGGTAGTGAATAGAAATTTATTTAGATTACAAGTTGGTGATACTTTTAAATTTTCATTTGCTAAATATGGAATAGTTGAAATGATTTTACGGATTTTATTTATCGAAGAAAGTTCAATGGAATCTGAAAAAATCACAATAAATTGTATGGAAGATATATTTGGAGTTGCCAAATCAACAACTACTTTTATTTCAACTATTGTTGATCATTCAGTGCAACCAACCGATTATACCCCAGAAGGATTTGATTATGTAAAAGTTGCTGAGGCCCCTTATGCTTTATCAGGAACTGGAATTCAAGTAATACCAGTAGCTGCCAGAATGACCCCGGTTGATCTTGGGTTTGAACTTTATATTAGTTATGATGACAGTTCATATAATTTAATAGATACTTTTGCTAATATCCAACCATATGGAGAATTAACCGAAGAATATCCTTTAACTTTTCCAATTGATGATACTAATGGCATTTTGATAAATTTTTCAACAACTGATGTTTCTTTGATTGATACTATTGCGTGGTCTAATACTCTTAGTGGTCAAAATAATCTGTTATCAATCGAAGATGAAATAATTTCATTCACATCAATTACGCCTGTTTCTGGAACCATTTATTTATTAGAAGGGGTTATTCGTGGGAGATATGGGACGAGTCAAGCTGTTCACCCAATTGGAACCGGAGCTTTTTTTATTAATCAATTTATAGGGCAAGTTGACGATACTGAAATTATAGCCGGGGCCACCAGATATTTTAAATTGGTTCCCTTTAATAATCAGTTAAAAGGGAGTATTTCAGATTCAATTGCTTTTCCATTGGTTATCTCAGGGGTTGCTAAAACTCCTTACAGGGTAGTAAATTTTTGTGGTAATGGGGCATCTTTTGCTTCAAGATATTCTGCAGATATTATTTTAACTTGGAGTGCCAGAAAAAGAGGAACTGGGGCAGGTATTGGAGTACCAGGAACTATTTTAGCAAATAGTGATCATGAGGGATATTTTACTGTGGAAGTTTGGGTAAGTTCTGTTTTGGTAAGAACTGAAACCGATATTAATGCCTTAACCTGGACTTATTCTTCAGCGGCAAATATTTCTGATAATGGAGCATTAGCAACTTCCATTGAATTTAAAATAACTAATTTTATTGAAGAAGACGGAACCACTTATAGATCTGTTTCAACTTCATTAATTACAAAACTATCACTTTAATTTTGGAGGAAAAATGACAACTTCTAAATACAGCTTGCATAATATTGAATATTCAGTTCAGGGCTGGGATACAATTATGAATTCAGACATGGCCCAATTAGATTCTGTAATTCATACTAATTTACAAGCTATTCTTGGTGAAACAGTTGGTCAATATAAAGCTGTTGGAATTTTTAAAGGGGAAACCAAGTATAAATTAGCTAAGTCAGGTGGAAAATTACAACCTGCATTAGGATTGACTTTGGTAACTGGAATTTTGGATGATGAAATTAATATTCAAAGAGTGGGACCTATTACAAATGCAGCTTGGACTTTTATTCCGGGTTCCCCAGTATTTTTAAGTGCAAGTATTGCAGGAGAATTGACTCAAAGTCCAAGTGGAACAACTCAGATAATGGGCATGGCACATAGCGCAACTACCCTAATTTTAAATGGTTCATATGATATTGGTTCATTACCAAGTACAACTTCAACGACGACATCAACTACTACCACTACAGCTTAAAAATAATGTCAATGATTATTATATTTTTATAATGATATAAAATAAAAGGAAAAGGTTATGAGTAAGTTTCAATCGGAAGAATTCAGAGTAAAATTCAGAGCATTTTTTGCTGTTCTTTCTTTTTTGGTGGGAATGGCATTTATTATGCTGGCCTGTTTTTCTGAAACGGTTGTAAAATCTGAATTTACTGGCCCGGTTATTGGCTTTGTTTCTGGGAATCTTTTGACTTTAATTTTAACTTATTATTATGGCAGTTCTGATGATATTTCACATGTTCCAGAAACCCCAATAAAGGATACCCAGAAAGATCTGGAAAATGTGAAAATACCGGACGACGAGTAAATTTTAAACTTTTTAAAGGAGGAATGAATGAAAGTAGTAAAATCAAGATTAATGGCTATTCTTTTTATGTCGGCTTTGATTGTTCTTTTGACGGGTTGTTTGAATCGGGACGGCCCTTCCCCACAGCAGCAATTGGTTACAATTTATGACCAATTCAATATGCAATATGATGATTATATGATAACCACTGGATATTCAAAAGTGACTGGTGACTGGGTAAAAGTAGATGAGCCCACCTTGTCTGATGATCAAAAAGAAGTTCTTCGAAAAAAGAAAAAAATTTTGATAGACGTTTATCCATTGATAAAATCATATGATAGCTTTATGATTACTGGGGATCCAATTCCTCCTGATTTATTGCCGGAAATTTTAGGGCTTTTAAATCGGTCAACTCTTCTTTAGTTTTATAAGAAAGGGGCGTGATGTCTGATACAAAAGCAATAGTGATTACAGAAATGGCTAAAATTCTTTTAACCGGTTATTTTACTTATGCTAAACAGCAAGGAATGAATAAAAACGAAATGGATCGTTTATACTGGGATACCAAAGAAAAGTTCTTGTTGAATGATCCAAAAAATTTAGAAAATGTTTAATTATTAAAATCTGGGGCATCTTTAGGGGTGTCCCAAAAACCAATGTTTATCAAAAACAGAAAGGTATTCAAATGTCAAATAAAAAAACAGTGGCAATCCTGACCAATTTTGCAGAATTTAACCCGGGTTATTCTCTTACTGGAATTGTGGTTGATCAGGCACAAATGTTGCTTAAAAATAATCACAAGGTAATCATTTATGTGAATGAATCATATAATAATAAATTTGATGAAGCTGCCGGTTTGGTAGATCTTGCTAGTAAATATGGTGATCAGCTTATCATTGAAAGAAAAACAAGATTCATGCATTTGAAAGATTATGTGTTGGATGATATGAATGACGATCATAAAGAATTATCTGCCGAGGCAGGTGATATCTTCTTTCATTCTTTCCTTGAACATGGTGTCACCATTGTCCTTACACATGACTTTATTTTTACTGGATGGAATCTTCCATATTTTCATGCCATCATTGATACAAATAATAAACTTCGATCTGCTCAAATTCCTACCGGGTGGTTTCATTGGGTCCATTCAGTTCCTTCAGGAAATAGAGACTGGTGGAGTCTTGACAAATTGGGGTTTAATCATTCAGTGGTTTTCCCAAATAAAACGGAAATTATGAGAGTTGCCGAATCTTTTAAAATTCCATCTGCCCGGGTGAAAATCATACCCCATATAAAAGATATAAGAAATTGGTACGATTTCAGTGATGAGACCAATGAAATTCTTGATAGGTATACAAGAATTATGGATTCAGAGATTGTTCAAGTTTATCCTTGTTCAACCGATAGATTAGAAGCAAAGCAATTGGGAATAGTGATTGAACTTTTTGCTATCATGAAAATCAAGACCAAGGTTCCAGTCTTTTTGGTAATTGCAAATCAATGGGCTACTGGGCGCCAAAGAAAGGAAGATATTCAAAAGTATATTGATCATGCAGAAACAATTGGTTTGATATATGAACGTGATTTTATTTTCACGTCAGAATTAAAAGAAGAATATGCCATTGGGATATCAAGAAAGATTATCCGTGAATTACAATTGATTTCAAATCTTTTTGTTTTCCCAACCCGGGAAGAATCTTTTGGTTTAGTTGGCCCGGAAGCTGCTTTTTCTGGAGCAATGGTGGTTACAAATAGGTCACTTCATATGATGCAAGAGGTGATGTCAATTCATCCACCATCTTTTGATTTTGGATCCTTTTCACAAAAAGTGGATGCTTTGGATGATCCGGGATATATTGAAGCGGTGGCAATGGCAATTTTAAATCGGCTTTATTCAAATGAAGCCATAATGACAAAAACATATTGCAGAATGAAGTATAATATGGATTCAATTTATACCAGATATTATCTTCCGGTAATGGGTTAATGGAAAAACAAAAAGGTTTGTTTTGAAAGTTTTATTTTTATTTATGAGTAGTGGGTCAGCCCCGGCAGGGTCAATTGTTGGGGAGACCTGGAAACAGAAACCGGCTGGTGATCATTATCAAAAAATTCATGGTGATGAATGTTATTTTCAAATGTTTCAATCTTTGATTGATAATAAAACAATAACTGATATGAAAGTATTTTTTGAATCTGGAGTTAACCCAGGTTATGCCAATTTTGTGAAAGGGGCTAAAAACTTTGTAATTCCTGAAATCAATTTGGTAAAAGAATATATTGACGATGATACTATCATTTTTGTTAGAGGAGGTTTTCGTCATTGGCATGATTTCCTTTTGCAATATAAAGGAAAAAATTGGTTGATTTGCTATGCAGCAAATACTGGCCGGGATAAATGGACATGGTGGGATATTGTTTTTGATGATTTAGGAATGACTAATGAAATTGATAGACATGGTAGGTATCATTTTCCTTTCGTAAAACCAACCAATGAAAATATCTTTCATCCTCAAAATAATCCTATTATATTTGATATCTGTATTGGGGCATCAAATATTCATGATAAAAAAGGACAATGGCAAACAGTTAAAGTCATAGAAACTTTTAAAAATAAATATGGCTTTTATCCAAAAACTGTAATGCCAGGAGGGACCAGAAGATCAACTCAAACTCTTGAAATGTTAAAAACGAATTTTGTAAAAAATGAAGTGGTTATGCCAGGGATTTTAAAAAAATCAACTTTATCATATTTATTTTCTGAATGTAAAATTTTTATGCATTTGGGAACGGGTGGTCAAAATGATAGAAGTATCCTAGAGGCTCACGCTTGTGGGATTCCAGTTGTATTATCAAATACACCCAGGTTCACCCCATTATTGGTGCATGACTATATTTCAACTTTTGTCTTTAATCCAGGGCAAAGTTATGAGCAATGGGCTGATCATCTTTTTGATATTTTGCGGCGTTTTGATTTAAAAGAAAAAAAAGCCAGGGCTAAAATATACCAACGTAGAATGGGATATGATTCAGTAGTTATTCCACAATTAACCAAATTTTTTAAAATGTTAAAAGGGAATCCACCAAATATTGAAAGTAAAGTAAAATTGATGGATTCGTTTAAATCATATGGTAAAAGGAGATATCATGAGAAATAAATTAATGCAAGATTTGAAAGAAAATAAAGATTTCAAAAACGCCTCAATTGATGAAATATTACGGATTTTAATTGATGATTCAGATTTTCTTGAGGTAATAGCATGCTTGGATATGATTGCAATTGAAAAAAGGAGCAGGGTTGCTTCATTTGATTCTGCCGGACGAACTTATCCATGTGGCCCACAGGCTGATTTATCAATACCTGCCCCAGATTGGAAACTGACTCCTGACAAAATTAAAAATATCATGCGGCAGGAAAAGGAAGGTTTTGAAAATGAAAACCTTTCAAAAGCTATTCCTGAAGAATCAAATCATACCAGGGAATGCGGGTGCGTGGTTTCTCCTGCCGGAGAAATGATTGAAATATGTGATTATCATAAAGAAAAAATGATATCTTTTGATGACTCAACCAGTGAACGGAAGGAATAAAATCCAAAATGAATATTACAAATGATAATTTGCTCAAAGGTAAAAATGATATAGTACTGGCCGGGATAAAGGGGTCAAAAGCTGGAACAACTTTGCGGCATAAAATATTAAATTCAGTAAGTGGGACGTATAAAGGGGGATTTTTTAAGAATCGAAAAAGTCTTTCCTGGCGGGCTCCGTATGTTTGTGAAGCATTAGCCAAGACTTATGATTTATTGCAATATAAAGGCAATACTATTGTTGATGTTGGATGCGCAATTGGTGATTATGTAAAATGGTTTAATGATTCTGGGTATGTTGCGTGGGGCATTGAGGGTTCTCAGGCGGCAGAAGAATTCATGGTAACTGATCAAGTTTCAATATGGGATTTACGGTATACTCTAAATATGGGATCATGTGAAAGTAAATATGATCTTGCTTTTAGCCTTGAAGTGGCTGAACATATTGAAATAGAATATGCTAAAATTTATGTAGATAATTTGATTCTGTTAAGTGATAATATTCTGATATCTGCAGCTGCCCCCGGCCAAAAAGGGCATGGTCATGTGAATTGTGCCCCGCGTCAATTTTGGATTAACCTTTTTAAAGAAAAAGGTTTTTCTAATATGAAAGAGTATGAGAATAGATGGAAAACTAATCTTGGTTCATTTGGCCGGACTAAAAAAGAATTATCATCATATTATAAAAATGTAATTTGCTTTCAAAGGATGGGTTTACATGAATGATAAATTTGATATTATGATGACGGCAACTTTGCGACCGGATTTGATAAAAAGGACTTTTGATTCATTCATAAAAAATTTGTTTGGTGATGCTATTACCAATGCTAAATTAATAATGAATATTGATATGGTCGGTTCAAAAACACCAGATAAGACTTTTCATGAAATTTTGAATTATCTTGAAACGATTCCATTTTATATTAAAAATATATCGGTATCACAAACGCCCAGTTTTTCAAAAGCCTTTTGTAGGTGTCTGGGGCAGCTTTCATCACCTTATACTTTTAATTTGGAAGAAGATTGGGAAATGGTAAAACCACTTAGTTTTTCTAATATGATTGATTTATTTAAACAAGATAATGACCTTGTTCATTTGCGTCTATCATCTTTTAAAAGTACTGGTGAGTCAACCATGAAAGTATGGAATAAGCATATAAAATGGAATGGTGCATTTTTTGAAATTCCTGAAAATTTACGGGGAACTATTGGATGGGCTGGGCACCCATCTTTAAATAAAACTTCTTTTCTTTTGTATTTTGCAGCTATTTTAAGACCAGACTCAAATCCTGAAAAACAAATTAAAGGAAATTACATACAAATTTTGAAATCTAATTTTGGTGTATTTCAACCAAAGGGACCATGTCCACCAATTATTCAGGATATTGGCAGAAAATGGATGACAGACAACGGATACCAAAAAAAGGGTATTAAAGCTTTTTTTACTGAATGGGAGAAAATAAATGAGTAACACTATCAAACCAGATTTAAGTATAAAAAGAAATTTTGAAATCTGGAAAGTAATTAAAGAATACCCAAATTATGCTATTTCTAATTTGGGTAAAGTAAAATCATTAGAAAGATTAGTACCCCATAGAAAAACAACTATGCTTTTACAGGAAGTATTTATGAAAATTTTTCCAAGAAAAAGAGATCATGGTTACATAAAAGTAGGTTTGGTTAGAAATGGGGTATGTAAAAGAATAGGAGTTCACCAATTAGTTATTAATTATTTTGGGGAACGAAGGCCTTCTCCTGATCATATCCCACATCACAAAGATGGTGATAAAAGTAATAATTGGTGGACTAATTTAGAATGGGCCACTTATTCTGAAAATATTAAACATGCTTTTGATACTGGATTAAATCCATTACCAAAGGGAGAATTGAATCCTGCTGCTAAATTAAATGCTGATAAAGTAAAAACAATTAGAAAGTTATATTCAGTAGGACAATATACTCAAACTATTCTTGCTGAAATGTTTGGAGTTAAACAACCTTTAATTGGAAAAATAATAAATAAAAAAAGATGGAGGCACATATGAAACCTGATTTATCAATTATCATCCCATTTGCGGGAGAATATCCCCAGGCTTTGTTTACAATTCAGTCGATTGCTTCAACTCTGTTGGGCAAGCTTAATTTTGAAATAATTGCTGTGAATAATATGTGCCCAGAATTAACTACTCAATGGCAGTTTGCTCAATATAATGTTGCCAGAGATTTAAGTGAAAAAGCTGCAAAGCAAAATGGGGAGTTAATGGTAAGTGATATTAATGAAATTGCCAGTAAACTGGCCCCAAGTTTTCACCAGGATAAAGCAGGAGATGCCATAAAAGCGTCAGCCGGGGGAAATCCTTGGTTGCGTTATATGGAATATAACGAACAGCTTAGTCATTGGGAATGTAAAAGGTTGGCTTGTATTGCAGCAAAGGCAGATACTTTTTTATTCATTGATGCCCATTGTGTTCCTGATGCCGGGATACCTGAAATGTATTCAGATTACATTAATGGATACGAATCAATTGGGACTTTCCATATGCCATTGACTTATAAAATTTTAGAATGGCGCAAATTGATATATAAAATGGTTGTTGAGAATAATTTTTATGGATATTCTTTTACCAGTATGCCTGATAAAAAAGTCCAGTTATTTGAAGTATCTTGTATGAGTACTTGTGGCATGATGATTTCAAGACAGGTATATGAAAGGGTTGGTGGTTGGCCTACTTCATTTGGAGCATATGGCGGTGGTGAAAATTTTATGAATTATGCTTTATCAGTTACCGGGCACTCAAAATTCATCCACCCAGGAACTGTTTTGCACCACCATGGGGAAAGACGTGATTACCATTCAACGTATGATGGAACTATATGGAATCGGTTTGTGGCGCATTATTTGTTTGGAGGATATAAGGCATTGATTAATCTCCGGGAAGTAACCAAGGGTCGTCCTGAAATTTTAAATGATTGGGTCACTAAAATTTTACATGATCCAAATTATATAAGACAGCGCCTATTAATAAAGGATAATACTATCATTACTTTAAATGAATGGGTGGCAAAATGGAGAAAGAAAGAATGATTGAAAAATGGAAAGGATATTTAACTGAATTTGAAAACAATATTTTGATACCCATGTATGAAAATGGTAATTTTAAAATTAAATCAGAACCGGTGCCGTTGAGAGTTGGAAAACTCCATAAAACCCCATTTGCTGGATTTATTGGAAAAGGTTTTGAATATGGCAGTATCCTTTCTTTTAATTATTACGGTCTGTTTAAGTTATCCTCCGGATTGATTAAAATAAAGCCGGTTCCAGGTATGCATATAATTACTGCCCCAGTAATTCACTTCAGTTCAATAAAAGTTGAACATATAGAATTCTATCAAAAAGAATTATTGCTTGATTTTGTATCTTTCAAGAAATTTCTTGTTTCTTTAAGATGGAGTAAATAAAAAAGGGGGGTGAAAGCCTCCCTATCTCTTGTAAAATCAATCCCTTATCTTTCTTTAAAAATAATTTAAAAAATAATTTAAAAAAACTTTAAAAAAAGCGTGATTTAATGTTTTTAAAGGTATATATTATTGACAGATTAACAGGGAATCAAATATAAAAAACAAAATAAGGAGATTGAAAATGACAACAGCTACTACGAAAACAACTAAAAAAGACGAACTGAAAAAAGCAATAATGACCTTTTTAAATAATGAAGTTGGTTCAGTTTCAAGAAAAGATATTGATAACAAAGTTGGTCATATAGCATCAACCCGAACAATCGCCCGCGCCCTGGCAGAATTAAAATTAAACGGAATGCTTTTGCAGCAAAAAGATGGAAATACTTTTAATTGGGTTTCAACCGAACCAAAAACAACTAAAAAAGAAACTCCGGCCCCTGAAAAAAAAGAAATTACTGAAACAGATAAAAAAATGGCAGAAATCAAAAAACAGGCTGAAAATTTTGATAATATAAATATTGTTGCCACTGGAACTGAATTCTATGCAACTGGAATTGAAAAAGCCGGAAAATGGACTGCTAGAGATATCTTTATAATGGATAGCTTAAAAACTAATTATAAAGTTGATGTTAAAGAAACCCCGGCTCCTGAAAAAGAAACTCTTTTAAATGATCTTTCTGATTATGATGATGATTATATCAGCCAGATCATTGATGACATGCTTTTCGCTGAAGAAAAAAATCCAAATACTGAAAATATCAAAAATGCAAGAATTGTCCTTGAAACAACAACTTATCTGGCAGATATGAAAGCTGATCAAGATAACGAAAATAAAAAGGATAAAAAAGAAACCCCGGTTCCTGAAAAGAAAGAAAAGAAAGAAATTTCAAAAAAACAGCTGATCATTGCAGGAAAAGTTACTAGAAATGCCAGTGATTCAGGGGCAGAAAAAAAGTTGAAGGTCAAAATATCCGACAAAAAGGTTGGGGTCATTGCCATTATCATAAAAGCTATTATTCCAAAACATCGAACCAAGAAACAAATTCTTGCAAAACTGGAAAAGGTTTTTCCTGAAAGATCCCCTGAAAAAATGATGAAAACAATAAATGTCCAAGTTCCCAGTAGATTGCGGAAAGACAAAGGACTGACCATTGAAAAAACTGACAAGGGATACAAAATCATAACTGAATAATTAAAGGGCCAACCGGGGGGCTCCGGCTCCCCTGCTTTAATCATCTAAACAAGGAAAAATATCATGCAAGAATTTAATAAAGAAAATTTAAAAAAAGTCAGAAAAGATTTAGATACAGTTCTTGAAGTTGCAACAGAACAGCTTGAAATTTCATTATCATTAGGCAACATTAATTATCAGTCTGGCCAATTTCATGTTAAATTAACTGGGGTTGCCAGTAATGAAAAAGGTGAAATGGTACCTGTTTTTGTTAAAAATTTTGAAGATTTTAAAGCCCGGACATCAAATAAAGAATTCTTGTTGAATATTGGGGATTCTTTTGTTTTCAATAATGAATCTTTTACCATTTCAGGATGGAAGCCCCGTTCAAGAAAATATCCATTACTGGCTGTTGGCAAGAATGGCAAGACTTTTTAAAAAAACTTTAAAAAAACTATAAAAGGGGGTTGATTTTTACTTTAACTTCTATATAATGATTGTTAATGGGTTACGGGAAAGACCCAATAATCAATTAAGATAAAGGAAAACGCCATGACAATTTTAAACTTCAAAGATCACAAACCTTCAGTAGAATTATCAAATGATCAACTCATTGCAAAAGCATCCAGTATAGGGGCCACTCTCCCATCATTTAAAACCTCTGACAAATATTCTTTTATTCCCACCATTTCAGCTGTTAATTATCTCAGGGATGCTGGTTGGACTCCGGTTGAAGCCAGGCAGGGTAGACCAAGATTGATTGAAAAACAGGGCTTTCAACAACATGCAATTACTTTTACCCGGCCAGAACTTGACCTGGGTGATCGTAGATTACAAATGACCCTTTATAATTCACATGATGCTGGTTCTGCCTATATTTTGACTGGTGGAATTTATAGATTAGTTTGTTCCAATGGATTAATTGTTGGTTCAAATTTGGCAGAATACCGGCATCGCCATATGGGATTTGATGCAGACTTTTTTATTGAATCAGCTAAATTTGTTGCTGGTAATATGGAAAAGGTTGGGGACAGGATTCAAACATGGGAATCAATAGAATTAAGCCCAAATGAACAAAATATTTTTGCTTCTGCCGCCCATGAAATAATGTTCGAGGGTTCTGATCATTCATCAATTCAACCTGAACAGCTTTTGGTTGCCAGGCGACGGGATGATGAAAAAACTAATTTATGGACAACTTTTAATCGAATTCAAGAAAATGCAATCAAAGGCGGGCTTTCTGGCAGGGCAGCTTCCGGCAGACGATCAAAAACAAGGGAAGTTTCAAATATCAAACGGGACAAGATGTTAAATCAATCTTTTTGGAGCATGGCTGAACATATTGCAGAAGTGAAATTGGCAGCATAACTAACCGGGGGCTTTGGCCCCCATTTTTTAAGGAGAAAAAATGAAACAAAACCGGCATACTTTTAATATTGAGTTTTATGGAAAAGATGAATTGCTTTTATCTTTTACCCATAATTTTATTAATGATGATTTTAAATATAGAATGAATGAACTCGAGAATGAAATCAAATACCGTCTTGAGCAATTAGTAATTCAACATGGATGGGTGACTACTTTTGTAAATACTTTTGCAATTGTTAAACCAGTGAATCATTTTAAAAAAATTGCATTGATGATTATTTATCGACCTTCTTTTAATTATCAGACAATCACGAATATCAATCAAATGCGGGATGAACTTTCATTAATGCGGTCTACTTTAAAAATATGAAATTAAAAGAATTTTTAAAATATGTCTTAGAGGGAGTTTTGTTTTTGGTCAGCTTGGCCATATTTTTACCATTTTTATTTATATAAAGGAATCAAATGTATACAGAAAGTTTGAAAATTGCTAAGTTAGGAAGTGAATGGCTTGAAAGACTTATTGAAGATGATGGTCGTTTTATTTATGGGTATGATTGCAAATCATTGAAAAGAATAAAAGGATATAACATCCTTCGTCATTTTGGGTCATTGTGGGCCATGCTGGATGTTTACCGGGAAACCAAAAACCCAGATATTTTGAATGCTGTCCAAAAATCTTTGGATTATATGGAAAAGGAATATATTCAAAAATCAAATTTATTTGAATCTGGCGCTTGCTGGGTTGCTGTTGAGGATAGTTATATTAAACTTGGTGCCAATGGTTTGGGAGCTTGTGCCTTTTTTCGGTTTTATTCTATTATTAATGACTACAATGATGGTCATCATTTATTTAATAATATTGAATACCTGAACCGGGGCCGATCTCTTATTCAATATATTGCGAATTGCATTAATCCTACCACATCATTATTTGATTTTCACAAAAGAAATGTTTATACCGGAAAAGATAAAAAATTCTATTCTTCATTTTACCCAGGGGAAGCCCTTTTGGCCCTATCAAAAAATTTAAAATTTCTTATTAATTTTACTTTGATGAGTGCTACCATATTGCAAACGATCGCAGCTTATTATGAGTATTTTGGTAAAGTTGGATTTGTCCGGGATCATTGGATGATGCAAGCAATTGAAGAAATTACAAAGTATGCTGACCCCACTTTAATTGATAATGTTTTGTTTCCGTATGCTTCCAAGATAGTTGAAACAACTTTGAGAGATAGACCATCAAAAGCTGCCGGACCAATGGCTTGTCGATCTGAGTGTCTTTTGTCTTATATTCGATTTATGGACATGGCTTTCCCAAGATGGGAACAAAGAGATATCTATTTGAATATTGTAAAAAGACAATTAAAATTTCAAGCAAAATCATTTATCAAACGGGGGCTCAGTAAAGGGGCATTTACTCATAGCCCAATTGAAACAGAAGTCAGAAATGATTATTGTCAACATAATATTTCTTCTTTCATTGGATATTACCGATTGCTTAATGATATAGCCAAATAATATAGGATAATAAAAATGCTGGTAAAAAGGAATCCACCTCCCAGGAAAAAGAAAAATTTATCACAAAGAATTATTCTTGACAATAAAGTTCGTTTGGTTTTTCCATATATTCTCGAGAACGAAATTCGTTCAAAATTTACCATGCGCAATCCTGAGTATCTTGCTATCTGTAAACGCAGACGATTGAAAATGAGTGACAGGCCCAGGGGCTATATTGTGGCAAAAGAAAAGAAAGATGGGAGATGGACTTCCCGTAAAATTAATGAATGGCTTTACTATTATGAATTTGATGGCAGCGATTTGGTGGTGCCAAGAGGTGGTTTTAATATTGTTAAAAAGATTTTTATGCGTCATGGCGTGAAATACAAAATAATAAATAAAAGAACTACTCTTGGTACTACCGATTTTAAATTTAAAGGAAAATTAAAAAAAAGTAAAGGCCAGCATTTATTTAAAAAATATTCTGTCAAGAATGGAATTTTGCAAGCTGGAACCGGAACCGGTAAAACGGTGATGTCCCTTTATAAAGTTGCTCAAATTAATCAACCTACAATTATAATTATTGACACTACTGAATTACTTGAACAATGGAAAAGCAGAATAACCATTTTTTTAGGAATCCCAGAAAATAAAATTGGTCATGTGGGGGGTGGTATTGAAAAGATTGAATCAATTACCGTCGCATTAATGCAAACCCTTAGAGACCGCTTAAATTTACTTGATCATTTTGGAATGATGATCGTTGACGAATGCCATATAGTGGCCACTGAATCTTACGAAAGAATTATAAACAATTTTAAGGGTGAATATGTGATGGGATTATCAGCCACCCCCAGGCGTAGGGATGGAAAAACCCGGGTGATGCTATGGCTGTTGGGTGGGATTCATCTTGCAATAAATAGAGAATCAGTGGAAAAATTACCAGCTGCCGGTATTTTTGTGAGTTCCACATATAATGGGGAAATTAATTTCCGTCGGTCATATTCAACAGCAAAATCTTTAATGCTGCAGGATGAAACCAGAAATAAATTAATTATTGATACCATTATAAACAATGTTGATATTTATGGAATTCACTTAATAATTTCATCAAGTTCAAAACATTTGGAAACTTTGATAGACTTAATGCCCCATCATTTTAAATTAACTGCTAAATTATTAATCGGTAAGGTATCCCGGGTGGAAAGGAAAAAAATAGTTGCTCAAGCTATGAAAAACAAGGTGAAATTTATCTTTGCAACTGATAGATTAATAGGGAAAGGATTTGATGAAGAATTAATGTCTGTTCTTCATTTAACTTCTCCGGTAGCTGATCCAGATGCTTTTGAACAATTTTTTGGAAGAGTGACCCGGGTTCCAGAAAACAAAGAGGTAAAGAAAAGAAAAAAGAAAGCATACATATTTTATTATTTTGATTATAAAGAAACGGTCTTGCGAGGGGCTGCTTCAACTTGTTCAAAAAAATTTCATGAACTTGGAATTGAAAAAAGTATTCAAAGGAATGGTTAATGAAAAGTGAAAAACAATTGGTAACTGATCTTTATTATGATTACGAAAAATTTATAAAAAAATTGGCAAATACATTTTCCCGTAGAACCGGATTTGAAGTTGAAGAATTAATTGCTGAATTTAATCTTGTTTTTTGTGAAGTAGTTAACAAGTATGATTCGAGTAAATCAGAAAATTTTAAAAACTTTTTATTCACTTGTTGTAAATATAAATTGAATTCTTTGATTATTAAAAAATATGCATTAAAACGAACTAATATATATTTTACAGGGGAGCCCATTAATATACATACTTATCCATTATCAGAATCAATTATGGTTTATGATAATTTTGTGAATAATCCTAATCCAATTATACAAAAGATAGCCAGGATAATTGCAATTTATTCGGCCCCATCAAAAGGTCTTCGACCATGGTTAAGAAAAATTTTAAAAAGATATCATTATAAACCGGTAGAAATCTCAGAAGCTTTCAATCAATTACATTCAATTTATAATGAAAGATAGGAACTTTATGCAACGGAATAAAAAAATAATAAAAAGAAATTCCAGAATTATAAAAAGAAATTCCAGAATTATAAAAAGAAATCCACCAATGATAATTGAAATACCAAAAAAGAATCTTGGTGGTTATTTACCTGATCCACCAGAATATTGTGAAAGACCTGATTTCTGGATTTATTGTTTTAATAGATATTGGATTGATTTGAGTCTTTGTCACCCATGTCCAAATATTACTAAATGCGATCGCCGGGCAGAATATTTAAAAGCATTAAAAATTAATAGACAGAATACTTTAATTAAAAAGAAAGGAAAGGAAAATGATTAAAAAAATTAGTACTGATGTGGTTAAATTGAGCAAGAAAAGTGTAAAATGTTATTTTTCTGATATTGAAGTACATCGTAATAAAACCATTATTCAAGACATGCTTGATACTATAGAAGAAAATAAAGAAATCTGTATTGGCCTGGCTGCAAGTCAAATTGGTGAACATCGCAGAATAATCATTGTTGTGATTAATAAGAAACCGGTTGTTATGGTTAATCCGGTTTCTATTCCTGTGAAGTCTGCCGGTATTAAGAAATATAAAGAAGGATGCATGTCTTTTCCAGAAAGAATGTATGTAAATCGAGTGATTAAACGCAGATATAAAAAAATTAAAGTCACTTATCAATTGGTGACTGGGGCAAAAATGTTTGCAATTTTCAAAGGTCTGCCAGCTGTGATGGTTCAACATGAAATTGATCATTTGAATGGTATTGCAATTTAGGGAGGGAGAGGGGATATAATGAAAATTACTGAAAAAGAAAAAGAATTATTTAAACAGTTTTTATCCAAACAAGGAATAACGATTGATTTTTATTTGGTGATTAAATCTATAGCAGATTCAATCGATAACTATTTAAATAATTGTGATGATTTTGGCATTTCTGCTCATTTAATTATTTTCAGGACAATCAATTGTCAAAGACTATCAGGAAATTCTTTTTGGAGATATCATCATAAATCTTGGATTAATTTCTTTGAAAAGGAAATGAAAAGGAAATGAAAATACCAAAAGGGTTTAAAATTGGAATTATTCCTAAAAAAGAAGAAAAAGGATTTTTGCTTATTTGTACAAAATGTGGGGGCAAATACTTTTATTATGGGTCAGCTTTGCCTCCTAAAAAATTAAAATGTGAAATGTGCAAAATAAGATCTAAAGTCAATAGGAATCCAAGAATAATAAAAAGGAATTAAAATGAAGTTGGAAGTTGCTTTGCAAATAATAAAAGGAAAGGACAAAGGGTATATGGTTCGCTTTTTGCGAAAAGAAAATAAGATGTATACTGTTGATACTTTCCCTGATAAATTCGCCGGGGAGGAATTAATAAAAACTGAAAAAGAAGCAATCACCCTGGCTACCAAATTTAGTGAAGAAACTAAAGGGGTATTTTTTAATATTTATGTGGTTAATTATAATTTTCAAGCTGTAAATGAAATTGTTTTTAATCATATTAAAAAAGGAAAATAGAAAGTGGATATCAACCGATTATTTCAAGACTATTCAATTAGATATGCCCATGAAGGTGAAAAGCATTATAGATCAGGTTGGTATAATATTCCATGTCCTTTTTGTTCAGGTCATTCTGGTAATCATTTGGGGTATAATTTAAGTAAAAATTATTTTAAATGCTGGCGGTGTGGATTTAAATCTACCCAAAAAGTTTTAATGCAATTACTTGGCATTCCATTCAAAGATGCAAACAAGCTTATAAAACAGTATAATGGAAATACCAAAATAAAAGAACATAAGATCAAAGTTGTTCGTTTTAAATTTAAAATGCCTGATGATATAAAGCCAATACTTAAGCGGCCAGTGGCAATGGCATATCTTATGAATAAAAGGGGATTCTCAAGGCAAGACTCAATCTGGATTGCTAAGAAATTCCATTTATTTGCTACTGGATGCGCAGGTTTTTTAGATGAAATAGATTTATCATATAGAATTATAGCCCCTATTTTATTTGATAATGAAGTGGTATCATGGCAATCCAGAGATCATACCAATTATAGTTCTTTGAAATATATAACATGTCCTGCCAAGATAGAAAAAATTGAACACAAAACAATATTATATAATGCCCCGGATCCAGCTAACTTTCCTTTTATAATTCTTTGTGAAGGTATTTTTGATGTCTGGAAAGTGGTTTTAGCAGGCTATCCAGCTACTTGTTGTTTTGGGGTTGATTATACGGCAGAACAATTTTTATTATTGAAAAAATATGAAACGGTTTATATTCTTTTTGACCCTGATAATGCTGGTATAAAATCAGCTAAAAAATTAATGAAACAACTTATTTTTGCTGGTAAAGATGCCGAAATAGTAAAACATAATCTGGGGATTGACCCAGGAGATATGAAGGTTAAACAAATTCAAATTATTTTAAACAAGGTATTTAATTTTCAATGATTTTAAGAAGTTATAAAAATAATATGATATTACTTGATTTTTTGATATTTAATTAATATAATCAAATTTTATTCTGCCACCCTGCCATTGGCCCGGCAAGGAAACGGGAGTGTTGGTTTTGTCCATTCGGTTGATGAAATCTCCTTGTAACGCTCCCAGGCAGAAAGCTTAAACAAGGAGAAAGTTCAATGAATAATTGTAAGTTCAAGAAACCTATTGGGAAAAAATCTATTTTTGAGTTTAGTCCTCATTCCCTTTCTGATCATTATGAAACCCAAGAAAACGAATATATTAAAAAGTTTTTGGTTCATATTCATTTATTTTTTAGTGTTTACAAATCAGTCCCATCTATTGAATATTTATCTTTTACTATGGATATAACTATTGATGATATCAAAAAAGTAATAGGATATCTTTGCCATCATGAATGGTTTTCAATTGTAATAGCCAGAGGGCATTATTCATATTCTATCACTGATAAATTTCAAAAAGCCTTTTATCATCATTTATTGAAGTAGGAGAGTTGATATGAAAAGGGTAAGTGATAAAGATTTTCATGGATATGTGGCTGATGAATGGCTTAAAATTACTTATATTTCAGTTCATCATTATAAAAAATTGGTAGGGACTCCAAGTGGAGATACTGCTATTCTTTTATATTTGTTTTACAATATGTGCTCCCAAATGCAAAAGACTGATCAGATAAAAGCAACGACTGCTTTTGCTGCCAAGGGGCTGCATATGAACTATAAAAAAATAAGGGCTGCCAAAAAGAAATTACTTGAAATTGGATTGATTGAGGACGTTTCTATTTTTGATAGTAAAACAAATCGGGTAAAAGGGTGGTATATTCATTTGCGTTATGTGAGTAAAGAGCAAAACAGAAAAGTTTTTGAAGAGCATAACAAGCAAAAAATATTAATGGAAACCCACCCGGGCAAAAATGGGGAGAGTGGGGATTTGCAAGCCAGTTTCCACCCGGGCAAAAAAGCCACCCGGTGGACGCCTTATATAAATGCTTATAGGAATACTAAAGTATTAAATAAAAATGCTTTAAGGAAAATTAATAATTTTAAATCTAAATCTCATTCTTTCGGGTATCCACCCTCAAGCTTTTATGATTCTGAAAATAAATTTTATTTGAATATTTTTAGAATTTCAAGAAATCAAATTACAAAATATAATTTGAATGATCCTGAGAATCCAGATAATAAATATTTTATTCACCTTGCAAAACTACTAAAGAAAATAAATTCTGAAGAATATCCAAAAATGAAATTCAAAGGTTTCAATGAATGGTTTAATCAAATTCGATTATTAGTTCAACAGGATTTAAAAATTAAACCCGGCAGAGTTCCAAGAAAAATAAAAGAAAGAATAAAAGCTGTTTTAAATTATCATGCTGAAACAATAGGAAATGATTATTCACATATTTTACAATCTGGAAAATCGTTTAGAAATAAATTTTTTAAAGTTGAAGCTGCTATGGAAAAAGAAAATAGACTAAATAATAATAATTCAACGATTGAAAGCCGGCAAGGAATTATAAATAACGATTTTACTTTTAGTAAGGATGATTAAAATGGAGATAGAAAACGTATTTGATGCTGATCCAGGGTATAAACCTGAACTGGTTATTCAAGATGATGAAGATTTAAGTTCACATGAAAGATTTAAAAAATATATAATCAAACGATTTCCATTAAAAATTGCAAGGGAGTTAATTGCATTTTATCCAAATTTTGAAATTGATAATTATCACAAATTAAAAAAATTAATTAATCAGTCTGCATTTTTTTATGGAAAGCCAGGTACTGGTAAAACTTTTTATGCATGTGCTTTGGTTTTATTATCAAAAAAAAAATCTTGGTTTTACCTTGATCATAATACAAGATTTTTTAGAGTAGCTGATCTTTTTATTGAATTACGCCGATTGATAAAAAACAACGATCGGGATCCAGATAATGGTTTATGGCAATTTGATTCTTTGGTTAAAAAGGTTTCTCATTGTAAATGGTTGATACTTGATGACCTTGGAATTGAAAAGAATACAGATTTTACTTTAGAAATTTTAGATCAAATAATTGACACCAGATACCAGGAAAATAGAAAAACGATAGTTACTACAAATTATGATATAGAACAGATTACCAGGAAAAAAGAATATTCAAGGATAATGTCACGACTTATGGATATGGTGCACGGCAGGCCAATTCATTTGTTAAAAACCTATAGAAAGGTTGAAATTAAGATAAATAAATTTTATTGATTACTTGGTTTTTCAATTGAAAAGATATACGATTATGCCAGAAAATCATAAAACTGAAAATTTTAAAATGAATTTTTTGAAGTAAAGGAGAATAAATGGCAATTAAATATCATAAAATATCAGTTCAGGTATCAAAAAGGGTTCAGGAACAGGAATTTGAGCCATTTGAGATTGTTCTTGAAGAATCAGTTATTCATGACTGTAAATTAAAGAATCCAAAAAAAGCCAGACGGAAAATGTATAAAGCAATGAAAGTTGAACTTGATTCTTTAATTGAGAAAAGATTAAATGAATGGGAGGATTAAAATGGTTTTTTGTTTTTTTTTTATTTATCTTACCTTGAAATTTAATGTTAAAAGTAATGTGGGGCCAATTTTGGTTTGTTTAATTATTCTTGACTTTTATATAGTATATGCGATTGGACAAATTTTCAAATGAAAGAAAAAACACTGATTAAATTAGAAAGAAAGATTGTTATTGGTATGATAATTGATACCAAATTTTTGGCATATCTTGAACCCATAATTGATATTCAATCTGTTCAATCAAATGAAGCAAGATTGTTAATGACCTGGATAGTAGGTTATTTTAGAAAATATAAAAAAGCTCCCAGTTCTAAAATACAGGATATTTATGAAGATCATTTGGACAAGGGAAAAATTCAGGATGCCCAGGCAAAAATAATTGAAGAAATTTTGCAGGATTTATCAGACGAGGTGAAGGATTGGGATCCCGAAGATGTTGGATATTTGCAGGAAAGATCACTTGAGTATATAAATGAATGCAAATTACGGAATTTATGTGAATCAATTGATAGTTCACTTGATTCTGGTGATTTAGATGATGCCAGGCAATCAGCCCAGGAATACAAACCAATTCAAATAATTACGGTTCATGCGGTTGAGCCATTAAAAAGTGATGAGCAAATTAAGGCAGTTTTTGCTTCAAGAAAAAAATCATTAATTCATTACCCCGGTACTTTAGGACAGGTACTTGACCCTCATATGGTAAAACAAGGATTTGTGATTTATCTTGCCCAAAATAAAGGTGGCAAATCTTTTCATTTAATGGATGCCGGATTACGAGGAGCAGCGCAAGGTAAAAAAGTATTTATAGTTCAGGCAGGTGATATGGGGCAGGTTGAAATGGAACGAAGAATGGCTATATACGCTACAATGAATTCAGACCAAGAAAAATATTGCGGGGTTTTATATATTCCAGTGGTTGATTGTGTTCATAACCAAATGGGAACTTGTGAAATGGGTTGCCGAATTGTGGCAGATCAAGAAAGTCCATTTGAAGAAGAAGGTTCAACTTTTCTTGAAAATGATGTTACTTTTGCTGCTCTCAGGGAGGCTCATACTGATTTTCCAAGATATCGTTCTTGTCAGGAATGCCGGCGGAGTAAAGAAACAATTAGAAATTTTAAAGGTGCTGTTTGGTATGTGAAAAGACCAAGAATTGAACCTTTAGTAAAATCATCATATATTGAAAAAAGAAATATAGAAAATAAAAAATTTTATAGTCCTTTTCACGGTTTTCAAAATATAAGGATAAGTACTCATTCAAATGAATCATTAAGTATGTCAATTTTGGATAATGAACTTGATATTTTAGAAGATGAAGAAGGGTTTGTTCCTGAAATAATTGTGGCTGATTATCTGGATTTATTTATGCCAGATCCAGATACCAGGCATATGACTTTTAGAGATCAGGAAAACAAAAAATGGCAAAGGGGCCGGCGGCTTTCACAAGATCGTGATGTTTTATTCATTTCAGCCAGTCAAAGTGATGCCGAAGGATTTAACAAAAAATTATTAGATAAAACTAATTTCTCGGAGGATAGACGAAAACTTGACCATGTAACTGCTATGCTTGGAATCAATATGACTATTCAAGAGAAAATGATGGGTGTTGCCAGATTAAATGAAATTGTAGCCAGGGAAACGGAAGGTACAGGAGTTGTTACTATTTTGCATCGACTTCAGATGGGGAGACCTATTTTAGGCAGTTATTTTTAAAATTGGAAGATGATATGGGTTTGCGAGATGCTCGTAAAATGCGGAAAGATAACCAAACTGGAATCACTGGTATTAGCAAATATGTTCACCCAGAGTCAAGTAAAAGAAATACTGATAAATGGATTGTTCAATTTAGATGTCGATATATTTGTATTACTGAGGATTTTAAAGAAGCGGTTAAAAGAAGATGGGAAGTTGAACAAAAAGATGGAATGTATAGTGAAAACCCTTTTGATTCAACAGCCTATCAATATTTAATAAATCATAATTTAATAAAAGGAGAATGAAATGCATTTACCAGTTACGTCAATTAAAGCTGTAGATATTCCTGATGCTTGGTTCCAATTAATCAGTGCTATTATTGATGAAGGATTCAGTTATAAAATTCAACATGGTTCTTTTGTTGGGCAGACCCGGCTTGAGTTTCATATGGCGGTAGCTACAATTAATTATGCTTATAAAGAACCTTATGATTTGATGTTGCCGGAAATTCCAGTTCATTTGAACTTTCCGCCCCCAGTTCAAAAAGGATATATTGAACAATATATTCCTTATCTTATGGATTCTCCCAAAAAGGAAGGAGAGCAATATACTTACGGGTCAAGAATTTATAAACAAATTGATTATTTTATTAATTTGTTGAAAAGGACCCCAAATACAAATCAGGCTATTCTTCAGGTGGCCAGACCGAGTGATGGTCTTAAATTAATAGATCCACCATGTTTGCGACATATTGGAATGAAAGTTCGTAATAACCGGTTAATTTTTTATCCGTATTTTAGATCATGGGATCTGTGGGGTGGGTTTCCGGCAAATTTGGCTGGAATAGCTGTTTTACAGAAGTTCATGGCTGATTCAATTGGTGTTTGTGTTGGGCCAATTTGTGCTATGAGTCATGCCCTCCATATATATGGGTATGTAAATGAATTAGTAAAATTGAGATGTAATAAATAAAATTGAAAGGGTGTAAAATGTCAATGATTTGTCAGATGTGTGGGAGTTACGGAAGTGGATATCTTTTGGAATTTGGTTGGTGTAATTTATGCCGGGAATAGGAAGTGGAAGACCATATTGATCTTGGATCAAAGTGGCTTGATCAAGGGCATACTCTCGAATGTGTTAGAGGGATGCTTGAATTAAAACCTTGTTCATGTGGAGTGATGGAAAATGGAAAATGCAAACATTGAAATAAATTTAAAAAGAAAACAGTTAGTTGAATTAGATGGTAATGATAAAGAAAGAATGCAAAGGAAGTGTAATGAAATTGGCAAGTCACTTCATCGTATAATAGTTTCATTAAAAGAAATGAATAATGTTTTTAAACGTGGTACTACTCTTTTTTATAATTTTGAGTCATCATTATCTCTTGTATCAATACTAAACGATTTTGAAAAAGCTTTAAAAAGTTTGGATAATTAATCGATAATGCGAAAGGATATGTATCAATTTATTTATGATTCTCTTTATGGGTTTGCAGCTAAACATGAAAGGGCCAGGATTCAAATACCCGAACACCCAGGGGGGAAGAATTACGCAAGAAAGCAAGCTAAATTTTGGGCGTATAAACCAAGTCATAAATTAAAAAGGAAATTATGATGTGGAAAATTAGAAAGAAATTTAAGTTTGAAATGGCGCATATTTTGAATAAATCCTATTCAAAGGAGTGTCAAAACATTCATGGGCATTCATATGTTCTTGAGGTCATTATCACAGCAATAGGGCTTAATGTTGATGGAATGGTGATTGATTTCAAGAAACTGAAAGAGATTGTTAATGAAAAAATTATTAACAAATTTGATCATATCTTGGTGCTTTGTCCTGATGTAGGTGGTAGCATTCCCAGTATTATTGATATGTATGATTTAAAAGTGGTATTTGTTAAATATAATCCGACTGCAGAAAATATGGCAAAAGATTTTTATGATATTTTATTCAGGGAGATAAGTGTTGAAGTGAAAGGTTTGGTAAAACTTCAAATCAGATTACATGAAACTGATACTGGTTATTCAGAATATGGAGGGGCTGATGTCTAAAATAAATGGAAAATGTTTATATGTAAGTGAAATTTTTGAAAGTATTTCAGGAGAAGTTGGTGGGTTCCCCCAGGGGGCTAATTGTCTTTTTATTCGGTTGGCGGGTTGCAATTTAAAATGTGATTATTGTGACGCAAAAGAAACTCAAGTAATGCAATCTGAGCAGGCAATATTAATTGGTGATATTATTGAAAGGGTGAAATTTACTCAAGCTACCAATATTGTGATTACCGGGGGTGAGCCTTTTTTGCAGAAAACTGCTTTGCAGACTTTGATAGCATTTTTAGATGATGGGAAAAGAAAAATATCTATTGAAACCAATGGGTCTTTTCCTATTCCACTTGGAGTTCTTAAAGTTACCACTATTGTGATGGATTATAAATTGAATTATATTGAAAAAATGGTGGATAGTCATTTTGTTGATTTGAAATCGACTGATTTTATCAAGTTTATAATCCCAAATGGGATGACCATGGCATATGCTATGGGAATTCATCAAAAGCTATTTCTTCAGGGCTGTATCGCTCAGTTTGCTTATTCTCCAATGCTCTCAATTCCTGAGTCTGTAAGTGGTAAAGAATTATTGGCCGAATTAAAAGACCGATCAAAAATTATTATTCAGGGCTTGCAAAAATCTAAATTAAATGCTATTTTAAATTTACAAATTCATAAATTGGTTGATATGCCATAAAATAAAAAATTAATTATGGAAAATATTAAAAAATAAAGGAGAAAAAAGATCATAAAAAAGTGTTATTGATTATATTAGAGCAGATGGTTATTTGATGACCAAATGAAATTTATTTATTATTTGAAAAAGGAGAACAAAATGGCTAAAAAGACGAAAGTAGATGTGAAAGATTTGAAAACATTGAAAAAGGTTGGTAAAGAACTTCAGGTGATCGTGAACCCGACTGATGACAATGATGATAAAATCGTTATTACAAAAGGGAATTTGAAGCAGGTGAAAAAGAAAATTATTCAAGTTGCTGCCTGCCTGACTACCGATGATGAAATCTCAGAAGAATTGGCCGCAGTTTTGACAAAGTTTAAAGTGGAGGTCTTAGATCCCCCAAATGACAACGACGATGACAACGACGATGACAACGACGATGACAACGACGATGACAATGACGATGACAACGACGATGACAACGACGATGACAACGACGATAACGATGATGATGCTGGTGGTGATGATGAATTGAGCCTTGCCGATATCATGAAAATGAAAACGGCCGATTTGAAAGCCCTTAATAAAGAAAAAAAATTAAAAATCAAAACATCCGGCAAAAAGGTTGGGGAATTACGAATTGAAATTGCTGTCGCCCTGGGTCTGTCCGAATCAGATGATAACGATGATAATGATAACGATGATAATGATAACGATGACGATGACAACGATGACAACGATAATGACGACGACGATGATAATGATGATGATGACGATGATGATGACGACGACGACGATGATGATGACAACGATAATGACAACGATGATGATGATGACAACGACGATGACAACGACGATGACAACGACGATAACGATGATGAAGCCCTGTCCATTGAAGAAAAGGTAAAAGGGACCAAAAAGCTGGTTGAATTACAGGAACTCGTTGCCGGTAATGATGAATTCAAAAAGATTCAGAAAAAAGCTAAAAAGTTTAAAGGACTTGATGGTGCCCGTGATCTGAAAAAACTTATGCTGAAAAAACTTGGTATTGAACCGGCCGGTAAAGAAAAGAAAGGCAAAAAGCCGGGGGTGATCGCAACTATTGTTTCCCTGATCAGTTCCAAACCTATGAGCAAAAAGACCCTGTTGAAAAAACTGGGCAAAGCCTTTCCGGATCGTGATATTGATAAAATGGAAAAGACCTTGAACATTCAGGTTCCCAACCGGATTCGTAAGGAAAAGAACGCCTCTCTTACCGAAAACGACAAAGGGAAATGGGTTTTCAAAAAAACCCAAGACGGGGTTGCCAAGACTTCAAAATAGACGGCTATCAGTTTAAATAGCCCTGTTTGTTAAATGATCCCCGGGGGCTTTGTGTTTTCCGGGGATTTCTTTATTAAGGAATGATTTATGAAATATTTGCTTTCTTTATCAGGTGGACTTGATTCAACTACTTTAGCTGCTTATTTATTGAATAAAGGAAATGAAGTTGAAGCCATTTCATTTTATTATGGTTCTAAACATAATGATTTGGAAAATACAGCGGCAAAAGTGATAGCTGCATATTATAAAATTAATTTGAAATTAATTGATATTTCACAGGCAATGACTGGTATTGAATCAGCTTTGCTAAATTTAGGGGGACCCCTCCCTGAAGGACATTATCAGGCTGAGTCAATGAAACAAACAGTTGTTCCTGCCAGAAATATGATTTTTTCAAGTATTTTGGCCGGGATTGCAGAAACCAGAAAAATTGATAAAATAGCCCTTGGAGTCCATGCGGGAGATCATCATATTTATCCAGATTGTAGACCAGAATTTATTTGGCATATGGGGCGGGCTATAGATTTTGGTACCGATAATACTGTACAAGGAATATACGCTCCATTTCTTTATTTGTCAAAAAGTAAAATTGTTGAAATTGGTATGAAATTGGGGGTTCCTTATCAGTCTACACGGACTTGCTATTCTTCAAATGATTTGGCTTGTGGAAAGTGTGGCAGCTGTGTGGAAAGAAAAGAAGCATTTCAAATGAATGGGCACAAAGATCCACTTCAATATCAGGAGGAAAAATGATTGAATATTCGTTAGAGGATTTTCAAGATGCTGTTGAGTATCTTTTTGATGCTATAAAAAATTCAAAAACTAATTTAAAAGCAATTTATGGAATTCCACGTGGCGGTATTCCATTGGCGGTTGCTTTGGGGGTTTCTCTTGATTTGCCGTTAATTGAATTAAAGAATTTTACCAAATACAAAAGATCAGAAATTTTAATTGTTGATGATTTGATTGATTCAGGTAAAACCATTAAAGCATTTGATGGATATCCAGTGGCGGTTCTTGGTATCAAAGACCATGCGGCTAAATTTTTTCCAGATCTTCAGTTTGCCGCTTGTTATTTTCCAAATGAATGGATTCATTTTTGGTGGGAACCAAAAGCGGAGAATGATATTGAATCAAGTGTTGTCCGATTGATTGAATATATAGGGGATGATATAACCCGGGAAGGATTGGTGGAAACTCCAAAAAGGGTCATTAAATCGTTTGATAGGATTTATGGTGGCTATGAAATGGATCCGGAAAAAATAATGAAAACTTTTTCTGAAGATGATTGTGATGAAATGGTGGTATTAAAGGACATCACAATGCATTCAACTTGTGAGCATCATATGTTGCCATTTAACGGGGTTGCTCATATTGCTTATATACCAAATGGCAGGGTAATTGGAGTATCAAAATTGGCCAGGCTTTTGGAGATTTATTCTCGCCGGCTTCAGATTCAAGAAAGAATTGGTGAACAGGTCACAAATGCACTGATGAAATATTTGAAACCAAAAGGGGCAGCTTGTGTAATTGAAGCCCGGCATTCATGCATGACAGCCAGGGGGGTTGAACAGCAAACTTCAACAATGGTGACTTCATCAATTAAAGGGGTTTTTAAAGAAAAACAAAAAGTCAGGGCTGAATTTTTAGGATTTATTAAATGATTATTTATTTAGCCGGCAATATTCCTGATCGGGTAAGGGAAGAAAAGGAATTGATTAAACATGGAGTGATTAAACGCCGGCTATATTCTTATTATTTTCATAAAATTGATATTACAATGCGGCAGGTTTTTTTGTTTTGGAAATCATTATGTTAATCTATATGGCAGGTAGTTCAGGTTTTAAAAAAAGGGAAACTGGTTGGTTACTTGTTTTGCGGAAAAGGCTTTTATCATTTTTTGAAATAAGATATGATGAAAGAGACCAACATTATCAAAAACGGGCATTTAATCTTTTAAAAAATAGGAGATGAATTATGACAAAAAATAAGTATTTTTGGCCAATTATGTATCTTGTATCAATTCTTTTAGGGAATCTTTTTGTACTCTGGTTTGGTATAGTTAAAGTTGCTGGGTTGGCTTTTCCTGCAGGAGTAATTTTTGTGGGGTTAACTTTTTCTTTTCGGGATTTTGTTCAAAGGAAATGGGGAGATAAAGCTTGCTGGCTTTGGATGATACTTGCTACTTTTATTACTTTTTTTTTAAATCAAAAAGTGGCTTTAGCATCGGTGGCAGCTTTTGGAGTTTCTGAATTTGTGGATTGGTACATTTTTAAATATTTGAAAGTATCTTTGAAAAAACGAATAATTTTTTCAAATATTCTTTCATGTCCGTTGGATTCAATGATTTTTGTTTCCATTGCTTTTGGATGGTATTGGCCAGCTATTTGGGGGCAGGCTTTGATTAAATATGTATCAGGACTTTTTGTCTTACCATTTATTAAAGAAAAACGAATTCATTGGGATTTTACATTATCCACATTAGAGCCAGATGCCACAGGATGGTTGAAAGATTTAGAAGAGTTAATAGACTAAAAGATGAAAATTTTCTTTGCTGGAAATGGTGGTTTAAGCCCTATTACCAGGGTTAATACTAATCGTTTATTCAGGGGTAGAATGCTTTCATATTTTGAAATATTGTGATTCACCCCTGTGATAAACAATGGCGAAGATTAAAACGGTTTGGTATCTTTAAAAAGGAGAAATTAAATGACACTTAAACAAAGTTGGGATCAACTCGGAAAAGAAAAGTCAAATTTTGATAAAAAAGAACTTTGGAAAGGAAATTGGGAATATACCGGAGTTCAGCCCCATTCTCAATCTGGTGAATTTAAACAAATTCTTGACAAAATGGATGAGATATTAAAAACGGTTAAAGCTGGTTTTAATCAAAATGGATATACTAAATCAAATGGAATATGGGTGAAGTTATGAAAATTATTGAAATAAAAAAGGTGTTTATTCCATTTGCTATCCATATAGAAACAGAAGATGAGATGTATAAATTTAAAGAAATATTGATATATGCCAGAGATTCTTTACAAAAAGAAGCATGTGATGAGGCTTTAAATTTGGTGGCACTCCTTGAAAATGGTATTGCCAAATTTGAATTGAGTAGTATACAGAGGATTGAATAATGCACTTATTTTTTTATGGCAACACTGGGTTTCATTCAAAGGAAAGGGAAAGGGAGATTTGCTCTTTATTTAATAAAAGATTACATTCATTTGCCAGTCATTCTGTATTGAAGCATAAAGATATTACCGAATGTTTTTGTATTAAACAAGAAAATGGGTATGAGTTTCCGATTAAAAAAGTTGATCAGTTAAAATGGTTATATAATAAAAAATGGAATATAGGTGAGTATATGAAAACTAAAAATAAACAAAATAAGGTAAATTTGTTTTTGGATTCTGGGGCTTATTCAGCTTGGTCACAAAATGCCGTAATTAATATTCACGAATATATTGCATTTATTAAAAGTAATATTGAATATATTGATGTTTACGCAAATTTGGATGCCATTGGTGATCCAGATGAAACTTTGAAAAATCAACGGATAATGGAAAAAGCCGGATTGAGCCCATTACCTTGTTATCATTTTGGGGAACCGATTAAATATTTAAAAAAGTATTTGAAAGGATACAAGTATGTTGCCCTTGGTGGGATGGTTCCAATATCAACAAAAGATTTGCGCCCCTGGCTTGATGATATCTTTTTAAATCATATTTGTGATAAAGATGGAATACCTCGGGTTAAGATTCATGGGTTTGGTATGACTTCCTTATCTCTGATGCTTCGGTATCCTTGGTATTGTATGACTGAAGAAGATCACGAAGTACTTACAAAATCAGGTTGGAAGTTTAAAAATGATTTAGAAGTTGGAGAAGATATTTTATGTTATTCACAAGGAAAAGCTCAGTGGGAGTCTATTCTTGAAATTCCAGTTTTTCCAGTAAAAAATATTGATTTGGTTGCAATGGATAATAGAAATTTTTCTGCAAGAGTTACTCACAATCATAATTGGGTAACAACTAATCAAAATAATAAAAAAGAAAATTGGAAATTTAGAACAACTAATTCAATGAAAATTGGAGATTGTATTCCAAGAGTTGGTAAATATTCTTTTCCGGTTGAAAAAAAATACACAAATGAACAGGTTGAATTACTTGCTTGGTTTTGGACAGATGGAAGTATTAAAAAAAGATCAAAATATAAAAAAGATTCTGTTATGTTATATCAATCTGATTCGGTTAATTTTGGGAAGGTGGAAAGGATTCAAAGAGCACTTGATGAATCACATGAAGCTCATTGTAAAGGTGAAAATTGGTTTGAATTATATGGGGAGATTCGTGATTTTTTATTGGAGATAGCTCCTAATAAAAAACTTCCTATCCATTTTATTTGGGACTTGACTAGAGATCAATTACAAAGATTTATTGATTGTTCAGTTTTAGCAGATGGGTCTATTACTAAATTAATTCGTAAAAAGGGTTTTGCAATAGCAGTATCAAGAAAAGTAAAAAAACATAATTTAGAAATAATTAGAATTGCTTGTTTACTTCTTGAAATTCCAACTTCAATTTATTCTACTAAGAAAGGGTTGAAAGGTTTAAATAGTTCTTCAGTTGATTGGATTTATTTTAAAGAAGTAAAACAAAAAGAAGTAAAGTATACTGGTAATTTATGGTGTGTCAGGGTACCTTCAAAGGCTTTTTTTACGAGATGTAATGATAAAATATATGTTACTGGTAATTCGGTTGATTCAACTTCATGGGTAATGACCGGTCGTATGGGTGGAATCTTGATCCCCAGAAGAAGTAATGGTCAATATGATTATCACAAAAACCCATTAAAAATAACGGTTAGTAGTAAATCACCAGCAGCAAAAAAGAAAGAAGCCCATTTCAAAACTTTCAGCCCAGTTCAACAGAAAATTTTTAAAAAGTATTATAAAGCAAAGGGCTTTAAAATGGGCAAATCATCATTCAGGAATGAAAACCCAGATACATATGTTTTAAAGAAAAATGAAAAATGGAATAAAAAGAAAGAAAGTATTGTTGAAACAATTATTAAGCCGGGGCTTTGTAATGATTACAAAATGCGGGATGAATTGAACATTATTTATTTCTTGGATTTGGAAAAGAAAATGAAACCTTGGCCCTGGCCGTTTATATTGAAAAGCAGAATGAAAGGTTTTTTTGAAAAATGATAAAAAGAAACTTTGAAATCTGGAAACAAATAACAGGACTTGATTACTATTTTATTTCAAATCTGGGCAGAGTTAAGTCGTGTGAAATTGCTAATTTTGGTAAAAGAGTTCCTGCTTTTTTGAACGAAAGATTTTTGCCAATTGAAAAGGATGAAAAGGGTCTTTCATTTGTTGTTATTAATGATAGAGAAGAATATCATGTATTATACATACATCATTTGGTTTTGCTTCATTTTAAGCCACCAATGCCTGCATTGTTATATCAATATAAAGTTCATTTTAAAGATGGGGATAAAACCAATAATTGGAGTAGTAATCTTTCGTGGGTAAAGAAATGAAAATTTATCTGGCAAGTACCGCCCCAGGGACTGAAGCCACTTCAGGAAAAAGGATGTGTGATATAAAAGAACGCCTTTTAAGCTATTGGAGTATCAAGATTAATGATTTATATTGCGGCAATGTTTTCAAAGAAATACGGCGCATTAATCATAGATTATTAGGGGTAAAGAAATGAAAATTATATTAGCAGGAAGTGTGGCTGGAAAAACAAAAGAAAGGGAGTTCTTGCTTCGTAAAAATCATAGATTACTTTCGTTTTATGAAATTAATGCAAAGTTGTTTAATGCTTTGCTTTCTTTTAAAATAATAAAAAAGGCCAAACGATGAGGATTTATTTAGCTACCTGGCTTTTGGAACCAGGGCAAGGAAAATCACTTACTAAGCAAAAGGCAAAAGAAAGATTGATAAGTTATTTTCATACTCTTACTAAAGCAGATCAGGTCAAAAAATATGTGCGGAAGGGTCTTAATAAATGAAAAGAAATACCGAAAGATGGAAAGATATTGAGGGTTTTTTTGTATTATCAAATTTCATGTTTTGGTAGAGTTAGATTGTTTAAAGGGAAGATTACAAGAATATTAAAACACGCTAAAAATTTAGGAGGTAGAAAGTATGTTGGACTTTATCAAGATAAAACCTTTTATCATAAAGATATCCATTTATTGGTTTTAATTCATTTTGGTCCACCAAAACCATCACCAATTCATGAATGTAATCACAAAGATGGTAATTGTGGTAATAATTGGTGGAATAATCTTGAGTGGATGACTCATCAAGAAAATATGATACATGCTGCAGAAAATAATTTAATGCCATATGGGATAAGTCATCCTGGATGTAAATTATCTGAATATCAAGTTAACAGGATAAGAAAATTGTATAAAAGTGGAAAGTATAGTCAAGAAAAATTAGCAAAAAGATTTGAGGTTGCTCAAACAACTATTTCACGAATAATTAGAAAAATAAGATGGAAACACCTTTAAAAAAGGAGTGAACAAATGAGTAAAGAAATTACTTTAGAGGAAGCCAGAAATTTGGTGGATACATTTAACAGTAAATATTATGAAGCCTGTGACCAAATCAGATCAGCTGCCAGGGCGGGAAAAGAAGGCGTTAATATTGAAAAGATGTCGGTTGCTGACTCAACCAGATTGGAGCGAGCAGGATTCTGTATTACCATGAAATCAACAGGTATTGCTTGGGTTTTTTGGGGTTAATATGTTATTTTTTAAAGGGGAACTTATTAAAGCAGGAACTGGGAGTGCTCATCACAAATCAAAAATGACTGAGTTAACAGTATCAAGAATGCGAGATAAATATGCAGAGGGGGGTTATACTTACAAAAAATTAGGAAAGTTATATGGAATAAGTATGGATCATGTTGGTAAAATAATACGTCGTGAAAAATGGAAACATATATAAAAGGAAAAAATAATGAAAATTAAAAAAGAACAATTTCTTGAAAAATTGGATGCCATTAAACCAGGACTTTCAAATAAGGATATTATTGAGTTTGCCGATTCGGTTACATTTATAGATGGTTTAATGATCACTTACAATGATGTAATTGCGGTTAAATGCCCCCTTGACCATTCTTTTACTGGAACTGTAAAAGCTGACAAACTCCATGCCCATATTCAAAAGGTAATTCCTGATTCTGATGGGTATATCAAAGTGGTGATGAAAGGGAAAGACCTGCTGATTAAAAGTAGTAAATCAAAAGCTGGATTGCCTATTAATCCAGAAGGACAAGTCAGTTTGGAAGAACTTGGAGCCCCTGTTAAAAAATGGAAAAAATTACCAAGTGATTTTACCGAAGGAATCAGACTTAGTATTTTTGCTGCCGGATCTGATGCCTCTGCACCTAAATTGACCTGTCTTCATATTGCTGGTGATCAAGTTCAAAGTTCAAATGGTCACCGGGGTTTTAAATATAAAATGGAAAAGGTTATTAACAAGGAATTTCTTTTACCGGCTACTTCTGCCCCATCCATTTTGAATCACCCGATTACTACATATTCAATTACGAAAAATTGGGTTCATTTCAAAACAAAAGATAATGTGATTATATCCTGCAGGATGTATGCAAATACTTCATTTCCAGATACTTCTTTTTTGTATGATATCAAAGGAAAATCATTGAGTTTTCCAGATAAATTAAAAGGGGTGATTGATCGGGCTGTTGATTTTATTGGTGAAGATGAAGACGAAAAAAATATACATCTTTCTATTAAAAAAGAATCTATGAAAGTGAAAAGTAAATGTATCCAGGGTTGGTTTGAAGAAAAGATTTCAACTAAATCAAAAAGGAAAGTAAAATTTGAGATTAATCCGTTTTTCCTTAAAGATATTTTAAAAAGCAGTATGGTGGCAAAGCTGGATAATAAAAACGGGCTTTTAAAATTTAAATCTGATAAATGGGAATATGTTGTCAATATTTCTCCGGAATAAAAGGTAATCTTATGAAACCTTTTTTTGATAAAAAAGATGTAAAAAGTGATCAGATCACTAAAATTCCTTTAAGCTGTGCGTCTTGTGGTTTGTCCAAAAAAGCAAAAGTAGGTAGGATTAAACCATGGGGTAAATTTGGTAAAAGGATTTTAATTATTGGTGAAGCCCCAACAAAAAAGGAAGATCGAGCACGGAAACCTTGGCAAGGGGGGAAGGGTGAATTGATAAAAGATATTTTTAAACAGGTTGGTATTAATCTTTACCAAGATGCTTTGACTACTTTTGCGGTCACTTGCCCTATTCCCAAAGATAGTAAACCAGAAGAAAAAGAAGTGATGTGTTGCAGAAAAAATGTTAAAAAAATTATAAAAGAATATAAACCAAAATTGGTATTTTTAGTGGGGGCAGCTGCTATTCAATCTGTGATTGGTGCAAATTGGAAAAAGGGGTTGGGAGGCATGGAAAGGTGGAGGGGTTGGGTAATTCCTGATAGAAATTTTGATACATGGATTTGCCCTATTTTTTCTCCCAAATATGTGGAAACTCGTGATATTTATAAAAAAATTAATTTGGCTGAAGTTGTTTGGTTGCTTGATATCAAAGCCGGATTAGCAAAGTTAAATACTTCAATAAAATATACTGATGAAAAAAAATATATTACTTATATTGAATCTGATAAACATTTTAGATCAATTTACCCAAGGCTTATGAAAGCAGATTTGATGTCATTTGATTATGAGGGTACTGGATTAAAGCCCCATAAAAAGGGGCATGTGATTACGAATACATCAGCCTGTATTGGAGAAAAAGAATGCTATTCGTGGATGAACAATGGTTACAGAAATAAGCTTTTTAAAAGAGTTCTTGAAAACCCAAATGTGAAAAAGAGTGCTCATAATTTAAGTTTTGAAAATATGTGGTCACTAATAATTTTGAAAGCAAAGGTGGCAAATTGGTATTGGGATACGATGGTCAATGCTCATATATTGGATAATAGAAAAGGAGTGAATGGCTTAAAATTTCAAACTTATGTGAATTTTGGGGTATCTGATTATGATTCACATGTAAGCCCTTTCTTACAATCAGGGGATGAGTTTGGTGCAAATTCTTTTAATGATATCCTTCGATATATAAAAAATTATGGTGAAAAATCTATTTTAACTTATTGTGGACTTGATTCAATTTATGGATTTGGGTTGACTTTATTACAAATGGAAATGATGAAAAGAGGTTGAAATGACAAATTTAAAAAGATTTAATAAAGCCCAATTGAATAAACCAGCATGGGTTGGTGATATTGATTTGACTAAATGTAAAGATGGGTTAGTTTATCAAATTTATCAATGCAGAAAGTGTATTATTGAATTCAAGGAAGATAAAGCCAGGGAAAACAGAAAAAAATATTTACTTTTGCCTGGCAATAAAAAGAAACAAATGGTTGAAGTTTGTACTTGTGAAAACCCAACTCCATTTTTGATTAAATATAAAAGATGTAAATGTGGGGCAGAATTTTGGGGGTTTTATTTAAGGGAAAACCCAACTTGTAGAATATGCAGTAAATTTAGTGAAAGTTCTGAGCCAGAAAAAGGGACTAAATATTATAGATTGGGAAAATTTTATAAACAGACAGAAGATGATTTATCAAGTTCTGAAACATGGGATTGTTTAAATCGTAATATTTGTCTTGAATCAATGAAACATCAAGGAAGTAGTAAAATGTTGGCTTGCTTAGATTGTCCTTATTATGAAAAAGGAAGTTTATAATGGCACAGGTGATGGCTACTACCCAAGATGCTCAACAATTGATGCATAAAGGGATTCAATGCTTTAGTCAGGCAAGTATTCAAGGAATGCGGGTTGATGTGAAATATTGTGAAAAGCAATATAAATATTTGACCAAAAAATGTAAAATGTTGACTAAAGAATTTGCTGGTACTAAATTGGGTAGAAAATGGCAAAAAACTTTCATTTCTCCAAATTGGAATTCAGATAAACAGTTGCGTGAAATTCTTTTTAAAAATGAAGGAATTAAACCGGTTAAAATGACCAAACCAAGTAAAGCAAATCCAGCCGGTCAGGCTTCTGTTGATGGTGAATCACTTGAATTAATTTCAAAAATTTATCCTGATCTCCAATCTTTTATGATGTATAAAAAATTATCGAAAGTCAATAATACTTTTTTATTGGGGATTTTAAAAGAACAGGTTGATGGCATTATTCACCCATTTTTCCATTTACATATTGCAAGGACTTTTAGATCAAGTTCAAGTAATATCAATTTTCATAACCAACCAAATAGGGATGTAAAGCAGAAAAAAATAGTAAGGTCGTCATTTATTCCTCGTAAAGGTTATCATTTAATGGCAGCAGATTTTACCGGTATTGAAGTTGGAACTTCTTGTTGTTATCATAAAGATAAAAAAATGCTTCATTATGTCCGACATCCAGAAGTTAATAATATGCATACTGATATGGCAATTCAGTGTTATGCATTAGATGAATTTCAAAAGTCAGGGGCAGAAAAAATTCTTCGAAAAGGGGCAAAGAATGGGTTTGTCTTTCCACAATTTTATGGTGATTATTATTTGAATAATGCTGCTTCTTTAGCAAGTTGGGGTAAATTGCCGACAAAGGGAAGTTTTAGTAAAAAAGATGGCCCTGTCCTTATGAATGGTAAGAATTTAGGAAAGCATTTACGGGGTAAAGGAATATATGATTACGAGGATTTTGTTGAGCATATTAAGTGGGTAGAAGATGATTTTTGGAATAATCGGTTTAAGGGATACCGTGACTGGAAAAAACGAAATGTAAAAAAATATTATAAAAATGGCTTTTTGAAAACTTTGACTGGTTTTACCTGTTCGGGTGAAATGTCTGAAAATGATATTAATAACTATCCTATTCAGGGGGCTGCTTTTCATATGCTTTTAAAAACTTATATTGAAGTGTATGATAGACTTGAAAAGTACAAAATGAAAACTAAATTAATAGGACAGATACATGATGAATTGGTATTTGATGCCCATCCAAAAGAAACAGAAGATGTCCTTGAAATTGTCCAAGATGTTGCTTGTTTATGGTTATTAAAACAATGGAAATGGATAATTGTGCCAATGGTGGTTGAAGCAAATGTATATGAAGTAGATGCCAATTGGGCACAAGATTCTGGTGTTGTTGAATTAAAAGCAGCTTAAAAATATAGTCAATGATTATATTAAAATATATATGCTTTTAAAAATCTTTAAAAGGAGTAAAGATGCAGGATATAAAAATTAAATATCGACCTAAATCATTTAAGAATTTTTTGGGGAATGATGAAACGGTTGAGTCATTGCGAGAGTTATTTTTTGCAAAAGAAAGCCCCCATGCAATTTTATTAACTGGCCCCAGGGGGTGCGGTAAAACTACTTTGGGTCGAATTATTAAAAAGGAGTTGGGTTGTTCAGATTTTGATTATAGGGAACTGGATACAGCCGTTTTTAGAGGGATAGGAACCGTCAGAGATCTGCGGGAAAGCTTATCCTACCTCCCAAGGAAAGGGGATGTAAAGGTTTATTTAATTGATGAGGCCCATATGCTTGGAAAGGGGGGTTCATCCGAAAAAAATGAAGCCCAAAATGCTTTGTTGAAATCTTTAGAGGAGCCCCCTGATCATGTTTATTGGATTTTATGTACTACGAATCCTGAAATGTTGATAAAAACAATAAGATCAAGGTGCGTTGAATTTCAAGTGGCCCCTTTGGATCAGGCAGAAACTACCAAATTAGTTAAAAGAGTAATGAAAGGGGAAAATAAAGAAGTTGGTCAAAAGGTAATAAAAAAGATTCATATGGTTACCCAAGGGTTTCCCAGGGATACTTTAACATTGTTATCAAAGATTATTAATTTATCAACCAATAAAAAAATGCTGAAAATGATTAGCACTGAAAATTTGGAAGAAAATGCTCAAATTATTGATCTTTGCCGTATCCTGATGAAAGGTAATTGCTGGGATAAAGTAAGGGATATTTTAAAAAGATTAAAAACGGAAGACCCTGAAACGGTACGGCGAGCTATTATGGGGTATGCAAATTCGGTTTTACTCAATGGCAATACTGATGGTGCTTTGATTTTGGGGTGGTTTGTATATAAATCAACTTATGATTCAGGGTGGCCAATTATTACTCAGTTTTGTTATAATATTGATCAAGGGATTGAGCCTCCATGTTGATTAAACGAAATAAAGAAATATGGAAAACAATTAAAGGTTTTTCAAATTATGAAATTTCTAATTTTGGTAGGGTAAAATCATTAAATAGAAAAGGGATAATGAAGATTCAATTTGCTAAGAATTATCCTGTTATTGGTTTATGGAAGAATTCAAAAAGAATTCAAATTGATATTCATTTGTTAGTAATATATCATTTTGGTAAACCAAAACCATCACCTAAGCATGAATGCAATCATATTGATGGAGATAAAAGGAATAACTGGAATATTAATCTTGAATGGATGACTCCAAAGGAAAATTCACAACACGCTCATGATAATGGTCTTTGTAATCCAGTTAGAGGAATTAATCACCCACGTTCAAAACTTATTGATAGTCAAGTTAAGGAAATTAGAAAAATTTATAAAACTGGAAAATCATCTTTTATTAAACTTGGTAAAAAGTATGGGGTGGATGCATCAACAATTAAATTTATAATTAAAGGACAGACATGGAGTCATATTTGAAAAGGAGTGATTATGCCAAAAAGAGAACTTGATTATTCGGTCGATTCAAAGATTGATGTAAATGCCTTGGATATTGAATGGCTGGAGCATGCAGACCTTGAAAGGCTTTATATTGAACAAGTGGCTAAGATGCGAAAAAGGGTTATTAAAGCTTCCCAAAAGTATAAAATTGCTAATGAATCGGTTAAATCAACCAGGAGTAAATTGATCCAGAAATGCCAAAATAATCCAGAAAAATATGTTGGTCAGTCAAAAGCTACTGATAAACAGGCTGAAGCATTTTACAGAACCCATCCAGATTATTTAATTGTTAAACGGAAAATGATAAAAGCAGAAACCAAAATGATGATGGCGGAGGATGATCATACGACTGCAGTTTCTATGAAAGATTTGATGCATTTTACACGGACAAAGGCGTTAGAGGAACTGGTTCATTTACATGGTCAAAGTTATTTTGCTGGGCCGGAAGTTCCCAGGGAAATAAATAAGGAAATCAGAAAAAAGACTTATAATGCAATGAAAGATAAAAAAAGGAGAATGAGTAAAAGTAGGGGAATGAAAAGGAATTCAACATGACAGTTCAAATAACTTGGTGGATGATAGGAATTTTGTTTTTTTCTTATTTTATTATTCCATCTTATGTTCGTTTTTTAGGTAAAAGTTTTGGCAAAGGTATTGTTGATGGGGTTGATGAAATTAACCAATTATGTAATGCAAAATCAAAAGGAGAATTAAGATGAGTAAAAAAAGAAAAGGGCGTGGCTCAAATATGGGCAAAGGAGTTAGTAAATCAAGACAAATGAGAAAGACCGGGAAAAATTGGTTGAATATACCTGCAAAATGGCAATTGTTTAAAGAGGAAATTGATCATAAATTAAAAATTGATATTCTTCCTTATGTTGTGAAAGACCCGGATAATCACCCGGAAGGGGATGCCATGTCTGACGATATTTGGTACAGGTTCCCGTATAAAATTCATCGAAATGTTGGTGCCACCCGGGCGTCTGCCTTATGCCCCACTACAATTGGCAAGCCATGTCCAATTTGTGAAAAAATGCAAGAAATTTATGATGACCCTGATTTAACTTCAAAAAGGGCAAGTCAAAAAGCTGCCAAGTTTCGTCCGTCAAAAAGATCGCTTTATGGAATCAAGATTTTATCAGGTGATAAAAAATTGAAAGGCAAAAAGTATATTTGGGATATTTCAGATGCTAATTTTTATGCCAAAGTCGAAGAAGCCATTGAAGCCCTTGAAGACGAAGACCTGAACAATTATGCCTGCTTACAGGGCGGATATACTTTGAAAGTGAAATTCAAAGAAGAAAAATTTGATAAAACCAAGTTTCCGGTTGCTGCCAGGGTCGATTTTATTCCAAGAAAAGATTATAAAGAATCATTGTTGGACAAGATGCCTTGTCTTGATGATATCATTTTGCCGGGTATTAAATCTTATGATGAAATGGTTGAACTTTTGGAAGGGGCTGAAGAAACTGGAAAGAAAGGCGGCAAGAAAGGTGGCAAGAAAGGTGGCAAGAAAGGCGGCAAGAAAGGTGGCAAGAAAAATAACAGGTCAAAATTGACTTGGTCTGACTTATCAGAAATGGACGAAACAGAATTGGTTGAAGTTTTGGAGGATGCCGGGGAAGACATCGAAGATTACAATTATGATGATGAATTTGAACTCAGAATGGTAGTTGCTGATTTTTTCGATATTGAGCACCCAGATAACGATGATGATAACGACAACGATGATAATGATAATGATAATGACGACGACGATGATAATGATGATGATGACGATAATGATGACAACGATGATGATGACAACGATAATGATGATGACAACGATAATGATGATGACAACGATAATGATGACGACAATGACAACGACGATGACAACGATGATGATGATGATGACGACAACGACGATGACAACGATGATGATGATGATGACGACAACGACGATGATGAAACCCCAAAAGAACGGAAAGCCAGGGAAAAGAAAGAAAAAGCTGCCAAAAAGAAAGTAGATAAAGCGAAGGCAGATAAAAAAGTTGCCAAAAAGAAAGGTGGAAAGGGAGGAAAAAAGAAAACTTCCGGATCATCCACCAAAAAAGCCATGAGTTGCCCATTTGCTTATCAATTTGGTGAAGAGTGGGGGGATCATGACGAATGTAATAAAAAGGATTGCAAGAAATATCAAAAATGTTTTGATGCCTATGATAAATTGCAGGATGCTGTGTGATTGTCCGGCAATAATTTAAATCTATAATATAATTAAGGGGCTGTTTTAATCTGTATTTTTATATGGTAATTACAGCTTCTTATTTTAAAATAAGGGATCAATAAATGAGTATCTTTATGTCTAAAACAGATAAAAATTTGGTTGATAAAAAACTGGTTGGGGTGCATATTATCAAAAATGATGCTCATCGACTTGCTATGTTATCACTTGAAAACAGCCGGCCACGAACTGCTATTTTACTTGAAATAATTAATGAGTATTTAAGGGAGCAGCCCTCTTTATCAGAAATGATTGAAAAGGCTGTAAATCAGGCTGCACACGCTTGGAAAAGGGAATCAAAGAGTGAACCTACTTTGACTGAAAAAATATTCTGTGATCAAATTAGAAAAGATTTGGTAACTCATAGAATTGAAGATGAAGTTATCACACGGATTATTAAAGGGGTTACAAATAAAATATGAAAAGGAATTCACCAGCAAAAACAAAGAAACCATTAAAAACCCAATTGATTGAAGCAACTTCAAAAAAGAAAAGAATAAAGAAAAAAAATAATGTTTTGTGGATGCCGGGAGGGTCAATCACTTTTAATATTGCTTGTACCGGTCATTGGAATAGATTTTGTCGGGAAGGCAGAATGGTTAATATAATTGGTGATTCAAGTTCAGGTAAATCGATTTTGGTTTTGAGTGCTTTGGCTGCAACTTCTTTGCTTTCTAAATTTGATAAGTATAGATTTATTTATGATGATGCCGAATTTGCTGACTCATTTGACCATGCAAAATTGTTTGGAAAGAAGTTGGCAAAAAGATTGGAAGCTCCAACTCCTGATGGAACCATGAGTACAACGATTGAAAATTTTTATGATAATGTAATGGATGCTTGTGATAATGAACGTCCTTTTATATATGTTTTAGATTCATTTGATGCCATTGATGCAGACGCAGAAATTGAAAAGGAATTGCAAAATAGGGAACACAGAAAAGCTGGAAATCTTTCAAAAATAAAGGGTTCTTTTCAGGCTACGAAACAAAAAAAGGCTTCTCAAATGTTTAGGCATATTGTTTCCAGATTGAAACAGACTAGATCAATTTTGATTATTATATCGCAAACCAGGGATAATTTGACTGCTGGTAGTTTTGTAAAGCATTATAGATCAGGTGGCCGGGCTTTAAAATTTTATGCCAGTATTGAAACTTGGCTTACTTACATCAGCCCAATTCAAAAAACAATAAATAAAATAAAATATGATATCGGGGTAAATACCAGGGCTAAAATTACAAAAAATAAATTTACTGGGAAAAAGGGGCAAGCTGACTTTCCTATTTATCCAAGTTATGGAATTGATGATGTTTCATCCTGTATTGATTATTTGTTAACAATTGGTCATTGGAAAACGAAAAAGGCTACTATCATTTGTCCAGAATTAAAGTTTAAAGGTACCAAAAAATCAATAATTGATTTCATTGAAAAGAAAAAAGAACTTAGAGAAAAAAAGTTATACAAGACCACTGCAAAAGCTGTGAAAAGAATTCAGGGTCAATTGGATCTTAAACGTAAACCAAAATTTGGGTGATATATGAAAATAAAAAGAAACCCCAGGTCAACCAGGGGGCAAATAAATAGAAAACCAAAAGTTAATATTCTTAAACAAAAAATGAGTTTGGCTGGTGTTGATTTTTTTAAAATGATAATTCAAGGCAATACCCCTGCAAAAGAAGGGATGTATTTAATTTTTTATGATGGATTCATAGCAGATTCTAATGTAAAAAAACAAGCTGGCATGCAGATTACTAATTTTAGTAAAGGAAAGTGGGGGACCTCTTATACACCATTGGCATATATGGGGCCACTTCCTGTTTTATCATTGCCAGCTTTGCAAATATTCACCCCAGGCTATTTAATTAATCAGCGTTTTTATATTGCAACTTTTGAGCAGGCAGTACAGGGTTTTTTTGATGATGGTCCCCATATTATTTATATTATGGCATCAATGCGTAAAGCAAAAGCAGGTCATTTTATTTTTTGTATCGATTCTGATCATACCAACCCATATCCGGTGGCAAAAGCGTTGTATAGAAAAAAGGATGATACATGGATTTGGTCAGATTTATCAGTGGATGTAATTAAAAAATATTCAAAAATGTTGGATTCGTTAAGATGATTAAACGTAATTTTACAAAAGTTAATCGGAATAGGGCTCCTGTTAAATTTATTCAATTGAATGGAAAAACTGCCAAGATTTTAAAAAAGAAACTTTATATGGAAAGTGGTGGATGTTGCCCTATTCTTAGAAAATCAATAAAAGTTAGAGATTCAGTATTAGACCATACTCATAAATTAAAAAGTCAAAGACCTGGCCCTTTGGGCAGGGGATTAGTTCGAGGGGCCATCCATTTTCAAGTTAATTCATTTGAAGGGGTTATTCTTAAAAAATATAAAAGATATGGGTTGACTGAAATGATGCCTTTACCTGATCTTTTAAGAAGTATTGCAGATTATCTTGAAGATCCCCCATGTCCTCAAAGGTATATTTATCCGACTGAGGGAGAAAAAGCGCCTTTTTTCAAAATATCTGAATATAAAAGAATTGTTAAATATTATTTTATAATGTTTCCAAGACGTAAAAAAATTCCACAATATCCTCCATCAAAAATAAAAATTGTTGGAAAAAATAAAAAGAAGAAATATGTAGCAAGAATTACTCCAAAATGGCAAAAGTTGTTGGATATGGCTAATAAAATTAATGAGAGGTCCAAAAAGGAGAAAATATGAAAAAATTAATTGTGATTGGTATTATTATCATGGCTATTTTTGTAGGGTTGGGCGTATTGGCATATGCTTGGATCTATCAAGGATACAATGAAATTAATTCAAAATACCCATGATAATATTATATTGAATATGAATGCTCCGGCTTCATATCAAATTAGCAAAGAACTTGAATTAAACGAATTTGATATAAAAATAAAACGTAGAAATAGAAAATTACAAAAGAAAGACCGGGGGTAATGGATGTCTGATCATATTAAAAAATTGGTTTTAAAAAATTGGGTTTCTTTTAAAAAAGGGGTTTTTAATTTTCATCCAGGTGTAAATATGATCATTGGCCCCACCGATCATGGCAAAAGTGCTGCTATGAGTGCTATTCGTAAAATGATGGAAAACAGGCCGATGGGTTCTGATTTTCAATCTTGGTGGGGTGGAACTACTTATATTGGATTACATTTGGATAATTCAATTATGAAGTATAAAAAGAATAAAAAAGCATTGTATCAAATTAAAGATATAAAGACTGGAAAGGTAATTGAATTTAATGCGGTTAGGGCATCGGTTCCCCAGGAAATTACCAATATGTTAAGATTGAATAGAAAGATAAATATTCAAAGGCAGTTGGAGAAAAAAGCTCCTATTTTTCTTTTGTCTGAAACTTCCTCTGATATTGCCAGGCATTTAAATGAAGTAGCAAATTTAACAAATATCGATATTAGTTTAGATAAAGGTAAAAAAGATTTGGCCGGTGATCTTAAAGAAAAGAAAGAAGTGGAAGCCCAGATAAAAGAAAAAAAGAAAAAATTGGTTAAATTTAAAAATTTGGATGCTTTAAAAATATTAGTGAATCAGGCAGAAAAGGTTAAAAATAGAATAGAACTCAACAAACAAAAGATTGATATTTTTTCGTCATCTGTTGATTTAATTAAGGTGCAATTGCAGAAATTAGGTGATATAAATAAATTATTAAAGGTTAGGCCAATTATTGATAAAGCTGTTTTAATCAGAAATAAAATGGAGAAATACAAAAAAGATTTCAATTTATTACAAAGCAAACTTGATGAATTGGTTGACACCAAAAATAAATTGGATTGGATCCAGAATAGATTGGAAGTGGAACCATATATTCACCGGGCATTTAATTTTGTAAAAACACAAGAAAGATATTTAGATCAAGTTTATAATATTGAAAAAAAGCTTTTTGTAATCAAAGCAAAAGAAAAGAAAAGAGTACAAAACAGAAAAGAGTTGAAAGAAAAACAGAAAAGGTTTAAAAAGATCTTTCCTGATATTTGCCCCTTATGCAATTCAAAAGTTGAAAGGAATCAATTATGAAAGATATCAATTGTGTGTTGTGAATTGAAGTCAAAGAAGCTTTACTTATTGAGAAATTAATTTATGATGAGTATTATATGTTTTTGGAGAATGGTTACCCAAGAATGGCAGAAAAATATTTATCTTTATTATTTAAAATTGAAAAAACAATTAAAGGGTGTAAAGGATATGAAACGCACAAGTTTTCCAAAAATGAAAGTTGATGCTATTTTAACATCCGATTGGCACATGATGGAAAAAGAAAGGAATCCTCCTTGCAGGACTGACAATCATTTCAAGGCTCAAATGAAAAAGGTAAAAGAAATTTATAAATTACAAAAAAAATATGATTGCCAGGTTTTAAATGCTGGTGATATCTTTGAGCATTGGAAAGGGTCACCTGAGTTGATCAATAATTGTTTACGAAACTTTCCAAAGAAAATGAAAGTTGTGGCAGGACAACATGATTTGCCCCAACATAGTATGGATTTACTTAATAAAAGTTCTTTTGAAAGTTTACGGTTAGGGGGAGCTTTCCAAATGATATGGAATGGTGGTTCATGGGGGGCGGATCTTGCCAAAATAGTGGCAGAATATTGGAAGAATAGAAAGATTATTGTGGCCCATATGCTAATATGGAAAGATCAAGAACCTTATCCTGGCTGCATTGAGCCTCGTGTAAATCAAGTTTTTAAGATGTTTCCAGATGCTGATTTGATATTGACAGGTGATAATCATCAAACTTTTACCGCCAGAAAAGGAAAGCAATTATTGGTGAATCCTGGGTCATTAACAAGGCATAAAGCTGATCAAATTAATCATAAACCTTGTGTTTTTCTTTGGAATGCTTCAAAAAATTCAGTGAAAAAGCATTATTTAAAAATTAAAAAAGATGTGATTTCTCGAGATCATATTGATGAAATAAACGAAAAAGAAGAAAGGGGCAAAGCTTTTATTTCATCTTTAAATAATGACTGGTTAGCTGATTTATCATTTGATGATAATGTTGAAAGATCTATCAAAGCAAATTCATTAAATAAATCAATTTGTAAATTTGTATATAAATGGATAGGGAGATAAAATGGTACGTCAATATCATGTAGTGAAGTCAACAAAGGCAAAAGGAATTGCAGTTTTTATTCGTATGATTAATGATGATATAAAAGGCGGTTGGGTTTTACAGGGTGGAATTTCTGTTGATACTCATCATTATTATCAAGCTATGGTGAAAGGAGGCCGGGTTTGAATGATATTAAAAAATTGACTTCTTTGCAAAAAGAGATGGCTGATCTCGAAAAGAAAGAACAGAATATCAAAGGGTCGTTAAAAACATTATACCAGGGATTAAAAAAAGATTTGGGTGATGTTAATTTAAAAGATATCAAAGTCATTGATACTGCAGAAAAAATGATTAAAGATTCAAAAATGAAAGCAAAGAAAGCAGGAGACCTTTTTAATCAGATAATGATAGAAATTGATGAAATTGTCAAAGATTCGGAGGAATAAATGAATCTTGCAAAATATAGAAAGTTATTGAATACTCAGGAAGGGGAAAGGGATTATATTCAAAAAGAGATAAACGGCTTAAATGAAAGGAAAACCGCCCTTGAAAAAAGGATTAAAATCAAGGAAAAGGCTTATTTATTTATTGAGCAGATTGCCCTTGAAACGCAACAGCAATTAGAATTTAATTTAAATGAAATGGTTTCTGCCGGGTTGAATTCGGTTTTTGATACTCATTATGATTTTGATACTCATTTTGAAATAAAAAGAGGGCGACCTGAGTGTACTATGTCATTTAAGAAAAAAGGAAGATTGATTGACCCATTAGAATTCTCCGGACTTGGCGCGGCAGATGTGGCAGCGTTTTCTTTGCGGGCATCATCATTAAGTATGGCAGAAAGATATCGCAGGGTGTTATTATTAGATGAACCTTTCCAAAGATTAAAAGGGGAAAAGGAAAACAAAAGGGTTATTCAATTAATGAAAAGCATATCAAAGAAACTTAATTTACAGATTATTTGTGTGAATGATGAAAGGGCAGCAAGGGAAGATATTATTGAGGGGGCCGATAAAGTTTTTTATGTGCAATTAAGAAATAAAATGAGTCAAATAACTGAATTGTAAAGGAGGAAAGGAATGCTTTTTTATAGGTAGGATGATGTTTATAGTTCAAATAATTTAGAACCGATTTGTACTACTTTTAAATTATTTAAAGAAACTAAGTGTGGTTATTGGATTTATGAAAAAGATGATTATAATTTGTCAATTTCAGAAAAGAAAAAATGGGTGAGCAATTCTTCTATAAAACGATATGCTTACCCAACCCAACAAGAAGCAATGAAAAGTTATTTGGCCAGGAAAAGGCGGCATTATTTAATTTTAAAGGGGCAGCTGAATAAAGTCATAGGAATATTGCAAAAGTATGATTCTGGTTTACTCGATAAAATATCTGAAATGGAAGTTTATCATGGTGCAGGTAATTCTTTAATTATAGAAAAAAGGAAAAATTATGATTTATAAAAATGATGATGGGTCAAATGTGATTCAATTTGGAACCGGGGATATCTATGTGGGGAATGGTAGAGTTTCTTCAAATGATGAAAAACATTCATATCCTTGCTGTTCTTTTACTGAACAAAAAGCTGGTGAAATTGGCAGAGGAATTAACAGACAGCAAGAAAATAAAGTCATAAAAGAAAATGAGGTTCATACTCTTTTTGTTTTTACTGATATCAAATCTATTGATGTTTTGATAGAACAACTTACATGGTCAAGAGAAAGGTTTGAAAAAAATGGTTTGAAAAATATGAATAATCAACAAATTCAAGATGAATTAGAGGGGTAAAAGATGATACTTGAATATATTCCAGGTAATGCCCCCAAAAATACTGCTAATGAAAAAAAGTTAAATCTGGATCTGATCCCATGGGATTTGCTTGCCCAATACTTAACCCCTGCCTATATGGAAGGATTGATTAAATATTACAAAGAGTCTTGGAAAGAAGGTTTTACCACTTCAGAAATGTTTGCCGGTACCATGCGTCATTTGATTGCTTACCGATCTGGGGAAGATTTTGACCCGGCAGCTGCAGAACTTGGAATTGAAAAGCATCACTTAGGGGGAGCCCTTTTTTGTATTCTTTGTATGTTGGATACCTTTACGAATCATAAAGAATTAGATGATAGGGGCATGATTCATCGACCTGAAGGATGGGGGCCAGAAATGATGGCAGCACAAATTGAAAGTAAAATGATAGAAATAAAAGAAAAGGGGGTAAAAGATGGACATTAGTTTTAAAAGGTATTTTGTGAATTTTAAGCAGGCTGAAATCAATTCAAAGGATCCTATTGAATTATTAAAAGCATTGGAGGATACTTTTAGTTTTATTAAGGGTAAAATGGATTCAATTCGTCGGGAACCTGAACTTGATCTTGAATTGTGGCAGCAAATACAAATTGATTGGGGGGAATGGTCACACAACTTTAATAAAGGGTTAAGGGCCAGGATTAAAAATTGTGACCAGTTCCCGGAAAATGATAACCAGCGATTCATTGCAAAACGGTTGAATTTGATTTTTCTTTATTGGAGTAAATGTTTTTTATATATTGAAGCGGTGGCAGAAAATAATCCGTTAAAGAATGGTTTGCGGATATTTGAATGTATTGAATTGATGAAAGAAGCAAAGGAAGCTTTCATCCAAACAAAAGAGGAGGCATTGCCAAAATGGGTTTAATAATCACGAATGAAGACAAGCGGCCACGGATAATTTGCCATAATTGTAAGAATGAAAATATCATTGATATTAGAGGGTGGAATAATGATGTCACCCAGATTGGGCAAATCAGATGTAAAAATTGCAGAAAAATTATGTATGTTGGGCTTTTGATTCTGGCAGATATTTCAATGGAGGCCCTTGGAAATAATGTGCAGGCCATTGTGGATTACATGGGGAAAACAAATGTTTTACGGCAAGGTGATCCTGAACCAAAAAGCAATATAATTAATTAGGAGAATAATTAAATGGCATCTTGGTTTTGTCCCAGAGATTACAGCTGAAAAAGATCATTTGATGATGAAAAAGATGAAGATGGTGATATCAAAATAACAATTGAAAGTGGAGGGGATTTTGTTGGGTTTGGCTGGATAGAAAAGCTTGAAAAAGATAAATGATTTGATTCAGGTTTTATTATTTTATGGGGGGACTTCGGTCCCTTTTTTTTTATTTTAAAATTTCTTTAAAAAAGTTGTTTTATTCGTGATATTGTTGTTAGATTCCTATATATTATTAACATGATCAAAACAAACACACATAAAATAAAGGAAAACAAAATGAAAAAATTTAATGCTAAAAAAGCCCCTCATTACTTCACACTTGAACAAATGGCCACTTTTGATAATATGCATGACGAAGAAAACCCAACCTTTACCTTCCAAGGAACAGATTCTCAGATTCTTTCTATGATTGTCAAGGGTGAAATCGATCCTACTGCAATGGCCTGGAAAGAATTGGCAAACCGTGGACTTGATCATTGTGGCGAATGGGTTGGTTTTGATCAGGCTCGTAGAATTTTTGAAACATCTGTTGTTCAAAACATGAAATGCCAAGGTTGGAGATGAAAATGGATATATTCAATTGGTTAAATTAAAACTATTAAATTGGTAGTAATCACCCGGGGGCAAAAGCCCCCTTTTATTTTGAAATTTTTTTAAAAAGATAGTTTTATTCGTGATTTTGTGATAGATTGATATATAATGAAATTATGATTAACACGGAATCAAATAGGGAGAAATACAATGATTAAAATAATCAGCTTTGCAACACTTTTCACTCCGGTTTTCGTTCTTGTTTATTATTTTCTAAACTTTATGAAAGATCAGGGCTTACTTTAAAAAAAAAAGGGGGGAAGGGCAAGATG